>Ga0316207_10000207_pt1 | contig 116179 bp, 83 predicted proteins | sample 6weekpyrite_MG_FD_204943 | JGI IMG/M metagenome (GOLD analysis project Ga0316207, IMG submission 204943) | Microbial mat bacterial communities from mineral coupon in-situ incubated in ocean water Damariscotta River, Maine, United States -... | ecosystem: Environmental > Aquatic > Marine >...
GTTCTTTGCGAGATCAAGTCCGATTGTGGTAATGTTCATGGTGGATGGTCCTCCTTTAATGAAGTTTGCAACAACTCTCATTATGGCACAATTGATGCCGATAGTGGGGGCCGTCCACATCATCAAAAAACAACCATGACCCTTGTGGTCGGGGTTTTTTATTGGCTGGGTGGATCTGGGCTTTTAATTACGCAAGATACGTCTTAGCGTAGATTGCATGGTTCGGCCGGAGAGCGTAAGTGACCTTTCCCCAGTTTCAGGTCTAGTTTCCAAGTTAGGAAATGGATGTTTATAATTCTGCCAACGCAAATTTGCGCCGGTCATTTTCATGGTTCATGGTGGCGGCAAATGCAATAATCTTTATGAGCTTTCCCAATAAATTAAACATACAGTTGGACTGGAGATTTTTGGAAATGAGCGTCTACTAAAAGATCCATACTATCAATGTTTTTTAGCGAGATAGAGCTGAGCGTGCTATGGGCATGACTCCGTAAGAAATAATCGGTACGATAATCCCAACCACGACCACGACATTGAGCCACTTGATGGCGGGCAGAAACTGCCCGACAAAGTCTGGAATAAAATAGACCAGGGGCAGCAAGGCTAAGAAGGTGATCAGTGCCATTACATGGTCATTGATCGGTTGATTTCTCTGAGAACGACTATTCATATTTTATTCCTGATTGAGTTAGTCAATATAGTTGACAAGATTGATAAACTTACTGGCTAACGACCAGCATGTGTAAATCCTGGCTGGCGATGACTTTGGCATTCACGCTGCGGATCAGGTCACCTTCCTGCGCATTATGCATGTTTTTTCCGGTGCTGGTTTGTGGCTCGTCAAATGTGGCTTGCCCGGAAATCACATAGGATAATTGTTCACCGGGCAGATCCATTTTCTCGCCCGCTTTTAAGTGCATGATGTGGATAATGGTATGGCTGTCGAAGGTATCTGATTGATTTTTATCGCCCCCATAAATTCGGCTAATACCATGCAACTTGGGGGTATAGGACTTATAAGCGGCGCGCTGGCCTTTTGATTCTGGCAGGGCCCAGACCTGAAGCATTCTATTTTTTCTATCGTCCGGATTTATTTCATTATGATCAAAGCCTTCACCGCCCGCGCGTTGTACCTGAACGTCACCGGCGACAAGGTCTTTTCCGTGCTCCATCGAACCTTCGTGGCTGACACGGCCTTCGATGATCACAGAGATCACATCAATCTCACTATGAGAATGCATGCCGGACTCGCCCCTGGGATTATATTTGGCATCGGCGAGATAAACCATGTTGCCCAGACCTTCTGAAGTTTCCGGCTTCTTGCGACCGCCGAAAATACGACTGTCGGTGACCAGGCGATGTTCGCGGATACCTGCAAATCCTCCCATTGCCAGTGAATTTCTTGATAATATTTTCATGATGAACTCCGTTTGTTTGCTTAGCTGTTGAAGTCATCTTAAGGGGTGGTGATTGTTTGATAAATAGTGTAATATTGAAATCATTATCCCACTTTCAACAACAAATGATGAGCCGCTCCATGGCAAATGCAAGAGACCTCAATGATATGATGCTGTTTATAGCCGTCATTGATGCGGGCAGTTTTACCTTGGCGGCGGATCGATTAAATATTCCCAAAGCCAATTTAAGCCGCAAAATCTCCCGCTTGGAGCAGCAGTTGGGGGTGACCTTGCTTGAGCGTACCACCCGTTCACAACAAATCACCGAGGCCGGTAAACACTATCTGTCTCATTGCCGGCGCATTCATCAGGAAGTTGATCTGGCCGAAGCCTTCATTGCTCAAACATTAAACAAGGTTGAAGGAGAGCTTCGCATCGGGGCTTCGGTGGGCATTGGTCATGAAATTCTTAAACCCGTATTGGGGCAGTTCATGCATCAATATCCCGGAATTAACGTGAACCTGAACCTGTTAAATCGGCGCGTTGATTTAATAGAAGAGAGATTTGACCTGTTAATTCGCATTGGCACGCTGGAAGATTCGCGTTTGATTGCCAGGCGTCTTGGCAGCATCAAACGAAAAATTTATGTGAGTCCTGACTATTTAAAACGGCATGGCGATATAAAGTCGATCGATCAATTGAGCCAATGTGATTTCTTGTTGATGAGTTCCGTCCTTAACAGGGGGAAATGTTTATTACAATCCGGCGAAAAGCAGCAAGAAATCACCGTGACTCCAAAACTCTTGATCGATGATTTTATGATCTTAAAGCAGATGGTGATAGAGGGCTTGGGGGTCGCGATAATTCCCGACTATATGTGCCAACAAGAGCTGAGCGATGGCAGGTTAATACAAATATTGGCCCCATGGGGAATGCCCGATGTCGATGTTTACGCCTTATACCCCAAACACAGACTCAATATACCCAAGGTAAAAGCTTTTATGGACTTTATCCTAACGGTATTTAAGCAAAGGCTCACCAGCTAATTGATGTAAGCTGAACAGCAGAAGCATCAGCAACAGCCTCTATAAGTGGGAACCGCCGGATAGCAAGTCGGATGCCTATGTGTCAAATGGCAATAATCAAGATGCCGCTGTGGCGGGATCGGCCATCACCTATGATGCCAGTGGCAACCTGACCTCGGACGGCCCCTATTTATGCCCCCCTGGGACGCGGGAGCGCCAAGACGGTGGACAGCGTGCTGACCCCCTTCGTGCATGACGAGGTGGAGGCTGAAGAGGGATTGTGAGCAATGATATGCTCGCGTAAACCTGATGAAGGGGACTATAACAGTGTCGGCAGCTTGGCGCAGTTATGTGTATGGGCCTGAGACGAAAAGGGGCAGGTATTATGGCATAATTTGCTTGGTGTTTTTTTCCATAACACCTGTCCCTGATTTATATGACCTAATGTGCCATTCCGGCCTCTGCGAGGGTCAGGAGGAGCACTATTTCTACGGATTTTCCGGTTTCCACATCTTTCCACCATTCTTTCAGGGAATGGGCGCCACTGCCTTCGCCGCCACGGCTCAGGGTTACGGCTGGAATATTTTTTGAGATGGGGATGTTTGAATCTGTGGAAGACACGGTGAGTTTTGGTGCCCAGCCCACGGTCTTTATGGCTGACATGGCACGCTGCACGATGGCATTATTCTCACTTTGGCGGGCCACGGGCCTCAGGCCGATGCGTTTGACGTCCACCGCAATGCCTTCGCCCCGTAATTTTGCTGCATTTTCCTCAGCCAAAGCCTGCTCCACCGCATCAAGAAAAACTTTCTCGATTTCATTGAGCTTTTTCTTGCTTTCGGAACGCATGTCCACTTCCATCCACGATTCAAAAGGAATGGAATTAACCGAGGTTCCGCCGCCCATGCGGCCCACATTATAAGAAGTTTTCGGGCCAATGGAGGTCACCATGGGGGCCGCATTGACAAAATTATTGATGGCCCGGCCCATGGCGTGATGCGGGTTGGCTTCGCCAAACTTTCCCCACGAATGACCGCCCGGCCCTTTAAAGGTCACTTTATAACGCACAGAACCAATACCACCAAAAACCAGCCGGTTCCGGGTTCCGCCGTCAATGGCGATAAAGCTGTCGATTTGCGGCCCATTGTCACGGAAAAGATGTTTCACACCCCTGAGGTCACCCAGACCCTCTTCGCCCACGGTGCCAATAAACAAAAGATCCGCTTCGGTTTCAATATTGGCTTTTTCCATTGCCTGCAACGCCATGATCATATTGACAATGCCACGGGTATTATCACTGATGCCCGGTGCATAATAGGTGTCCCCGACTTTTTTCACCTTCACATCGGTGCCTTCGGGGAAAACCGTGTCCATATGGGCGCCAATGGCGATGACTTTTTTGCCGATGGTACCTTTTCTGGTGGCAATCACATTACCCACTTCATCAACACGGACAGAATCCGCACCAGCCTCCTGCAACATTTCCAGAACCCGTTTGGCCCTATTTTCCTCCTTAAAAGGCGGGGACGGTATTTCCGTAAGCTCTATCATGGCCTTTATGCCGTCTTTTTCACTATCCCGGATAATTTGCTGCGCCTTGTTATATTTGGCACTGCTTGCAATGACCTTGGTTTTTTCATCATATTGGTTTTCCGCCAAGGCCGCTGAGCTGCCCATATTTGTCAGGATTAGCGACAAACAGGCGCCCATAATGATTTTCTTCATACTGATATTCCTTTATTTTTTATTTCTTCAATCTTTGACAAATGTGCCACAAAAGATGCCGCCCCGTTAATCATCGGGTCAAAACAGGGAACGGAAAATTCTTTTTCCAGCCGGGCCATTTCCTCAAGGCCTTTTTCTTTGCCGATGACCCGGCAGTTTAGCGAAATTCCCGCCAGTTTCACCTGCGGATTTGTCAAACCGGCCACCCGAAGATTTTCTTCGATACACCGGCCCAAGTCCGGTACGGTGTAATGAGGCAGGTCTTTGATGGTCTGTCGGCCCGCCTCATGACACATGACCACAAGGTCGGGCTGGGCCCCATGAAGCAACCCCGTACTGACCCCGGCGAAAGAAGGATTGAATAAAGAACCCTGTCCTTCAATAATATCCCAATGATCCGGGGTATTTTCCGGACAAAGCTGTTCTACGGCGCCGGCAATAAAATCGGCGATGACCGCATCAATACAGATGCCGGAACCGGCAACCATAATTCCGGACTGGCCCGTGGCTTTGAATTCTGCGTTATAACCCTGTTTTTTCATTTCTTTTTCAATGGAAAGGGCCGTATACATTTTACCAACGGAACAGTCGGTTCCCACCGTCAACAGGCGTTTTCCGGGTCGTTTATGGCCTTTTCCGGTGAATAATTCCCCTTTAAAATGGCGAACATCATGTAAATGTCTTCCGGCTTTGTGGGCGGCTTCCCTGATTTGTGGAATCCGGGATAACTTCTGATGCATTCCGCTGGCCACATCCATCCCGTTTTCCAGCGCTTTAATGATATAGGGGAACCAGCTTTCAGAAATGATGCCGCCACTATTGGCCAGGCCCAATATAAAGGTTTTTGCCCCCGCTTCCCGGGCTTCTTCTATGGACAAACGGTTCAATCCAAGGGTCAGTTCACAATCCGGGCCGGCAATCTCGCCCACACAACATTCAGGTCGCCATTCGGCGATTCCCCGTGACATTTTGATGGCCAAAGGCGAATTTTCTTCCCCCAGAAACAAAAGATATGGCGCTTTAATGGTCATATATTTTCTCTTTGTTATTTTATTATCTGGAATGCACAAATGGCTTCCATACAGGGGAGGAAGTATAACCGTCTTTCTTAAACGCTTGTTATGAAAAAAGAATAGCCCCTTATAGCCCCCAGCTATAGACATGATCTCATCAAAGACATAGCCTTTGTCTATGGTTTTATGAAATAAAATCATTCACACTTATGTGACATTTTAAACATACTTGACCTTATGGGAAGAAAATCTATTCTGCAGCGATAAAAATAATTCAATAAATTAAAAATAAAAGGTCATATAATGCGAAGAACACATGGTTTCGGAATTATTACTTCAATTTTGGCTTTTTTAACAAGTATGCCCCTTGCGTCCGGGAAAGAGCCTGAAACATCAAAAACATTTCAGGTCGAGGCATATGATATTCTGATAAAAAATGGATTTGTGGTTGATGGCACCGGGAAAAATGGTTTTCTTGCCGATATCGCCATTAAAGACGGCAAAATTCATCAGATCGGTACTTTCGCCAAAACAACATCCAAAAAAACAATTGATGCCAGCGGAATGGTGGTGGCGCCGGGTTTTATTGACCTTCACAGCCATGCGGATCGCAATATCATGAAACATCCGGATGTGGAAAATAATATCCGTCAGGGCATTACCACGGTTCTTGCCGGAAATTGTGGTTCTTCGCCTTTGCCTTTGGCAAAATATATGGACAGTCTGATGGCCAAGGGAATTTCCCTCAATATGGCTTTGCTGGCCGGTCATAATACAATCCGCAAGGCTGTAATGGGCAAGGAAAACCGAAGCCCGACCAAAACGGAACAGGCCCACATGGAAAAATTAATGGAACAGGCCATGACAGATGGTGCCTTTGGCCTGTCCACCGGCCTTAAATATGTACCGGGGGCCTATGCAAAAACCGATGAAGTCGTGGCGCTGGCAAAAGTCGCATCCGCCCACAAGGGTTTTTATGCCACCCATATGCGTGAAGAAGGCAAGCAGATTTTGGCCTCCATTGATGAAACGCTCGCCATTGGCCGCGAGGCCCGGATACCTGTTCATATTTCCCATCATAAAGTGGTTGGGAAAACCATGTGGGGTACAAGCCGTAAAACACTTTCAACCATCAACAACGCCCGCAATGCCGGCCTTGACGTCACGCTGGATCAATATCCCTATACGGCTTCGAGCACCACACTTTCCATTCTGTTTCCTGCCTGGGCTCTGGCCGGGGGACAGAAAGAAATAAAAAAACGCCTGGACGATCCCCAAACCCGTGAAAAGGTCAAACAGGGCATCATCGACAATATCCACTTTGACAGGGGCGCTGGTGATCCGGCCCGGGTCTATATTTCCGCCTACAAACCAGATCCCGCCCTCGCGGGAAAAAATCTGGCGGAAGTCACGGCGCTGAAAGGTCGCAAAGTGACGGTCGAAAATGCCGCAGAAACGCTGATGGACCTTCTATATGTGGGTGAAGGCCGCGGCGTTTTCCATGCCATGGATGAAGAAGATGTGGTCCGCATCATGAAAAATCTTCATGTGTCTGTGGCCACAGATGGCTCAGCAGTTGAATATGGCAAAGCCGTTCCCCATCCGCGTAATTATGGCACCTTCCCCCGGGTCTTGCGCAAATATGTCAAAGAAGACAAGGTTATGACCCTGGAAACCGCCATTTACAAGATGACCGGCCTGCCTGCCCAAAGACTGAATTTAAAAAACCGCGGCCACATTAAAGAAAATATGATGGCCGATATTGTGATTTTCAATGCTGATGAGGTTAATGATCCGTCTGACTGGCTGAGCCCGCATCAATATGCAACGGGCATTCCCCATGTGATCATTAATGGACAGATGGTGATCGACAATAATCAGAGAAGCAAATATTTCCCCGGCAGCATACTTAAAAGGCCATAATGAAAGACATAAGCCAGAAAATATGTTTTCCCTTTTATTAATGCCATTTTTACACTAGATACTTAAGATTATTAGAATGAAAGAAAATATGAAAAAATTTAGCACCCTTATTTTACTTTTCAGCCTTCTTTTTACCCCTGCCTCCTGGGCCGGGGATCTGAATAAAGAAGAAACAGCCATCCTTGCTTTTATTGACCAGAATATTGATGAGCAGACCGAATTTCTGGAAAAAATTGTCAATGTCAACAGCGGCACCTTCAACCTTGAGGGGGTTCGTGAAGTGGGGCGTCTTTTTGATAAGGAATTTGACAAGCTGGGTTTTGAAACAAAATGGATTGATATGCCCGCCGAAATGGGTCGGGCCGGCCACCTTCAGGCGGAACTGAAAGGCAATGCCGGAAAACGCCTGTTGCTCATGGGGCATCTGGATACGGTATTCCCTAAAAACAGCCCCTTTCAGAAAACAGAGCGACAGGGGAACCGTATTACCGGCCCCGGAATTTCGGATATGAAGAATGGCGATGTGATAATTTTATACGCATTGAAAGCCCTGCATGCCCAGGGTCTGTTAAAAGATCGCCAGATCGCTGTCTTCTTTACCGGTGATGAAGAAAATACCGGCCAGCCCCTGAGCATCAGCCGCAAAGATGTGATTGATCTGTCCAAGCGCAGCGACATGGCGATTAATTTTGAAACAGGCCGTCAGAATCAGGCCGTGATTGCCCGCCGGGGTTCCAGCAGCTGGTCTCTGGAAGTGAAAGGCAAAAGAGCCCATTCCAGCGGCATTTTCAAACCCGGCTCCGGCGCGGGGGCTATTTTTGAAACAGCCCGTATCCTCGATCGTTTTTATTCCCAGATCCGGGGGGAACATAATTTGACATTCAATCCCGGCACCATTGCCGGCGGGACTTTTGTTAATTTTGACAAAGACAGCGCCCAATGGTCTTCTTATGGCAAAACCAATGTCATCGCCCAAAGTGCCACGGTCAAAGGCGACCTGCGGTTTATTTCCGAAGAACAGAAAGAACGGGTACGCAATAAAATGCGTCAGGTTGTTGCCAACAATCTGCCCAGAACATCTGCTGAAATAAGCTTTGCAGATAAATATCCCTCCATGCCTGTGACGGACGGAAACAAAGCCCTTTTGCATGTTCTCAACCAAACCTCCCTTGACTTGGGGTATGGCGCGGTACAGCCCAATGATCCGGGCAGCCGTGGTGCCGCCGACATTTCATTTGTGGCCCCGCATGTGGCCTCTATTGATGGGTTGGGGTCCTGGGGCGGCAAGGCACATGCACCGGGTGAATGGATGGATATCAAAGGCTTCAGGATGGCCACCAAACGCGCGGCCCTCTTCCTGTATCGTCTCACCCGGGAAAAGGATTAAACCAGTAACATTAATGAGTAGAGTATCATATGCGTCTCAGACATATTGAAATTTTCAATGCCGTCTTCTCAACCGGGTCCATCAGCAGTGCGGCCCGGTTGTTAAACATCACCCAGCCTACGGCCAGTAAAGTCTTGAAACATGCGGAAGATCAATTGGGTTTTCCGCTTTTCAAAAGAACCAAAGGCAAGCTTATTCCCACCAGTGAGGCGCAAGTCCTTTTCCGGGAAACCAATGAAATTGACAAGAAAATTGCCGGCCTGAAAAAAACCGCCCTGAATTTACAAAATCCCGAACATGGCAGCGTCCGGCTGGCCGTGGTTCATGCCCTGGGCATAGAATTATTGCCACAGGCCATAACCACTTATAACAAAAAATACCCCCTTATTCATTTTGAGATCCAGACCCGCCATTTTGATACCATGCTTTCGTCCCTTTACGAGCATGAAAAGGATGTGGCCATTGCCCTGAATCCGCCGAAAATTCCCGGCATTTCCCAGGTTGATATGGGGGCCGGGGAATTTGTCTGCATCTATTCCAAAGGTGAATTTGATCATTATCCGGATCGTCTGCAACTGTCCGACATGGAGGATAAACCCTTTATCAGCATTCAGGACAGCGGCCCCCTCGGCGATTTGATTGCCACACAGGACCAGAATGTGAATATCAAAGATAAAGCCGTAATCATTGCCCAGACCTATTTCCTCGCCCGCAACCTTGTGGCGCTGGGGGCCGGTATATCAATTGTGGACGAATTTACGGCCCGGTCCATGGGCGGCGGCAAGATAAAATATAAAGGTTTTAATCCGCCCCTGCCTTTTTCTGTCAAGGCCTTGCATATGGAAAATAAACTGCCTTCCAAAGCCTGCCTGAGTTTTGTCGATTATTTCAAGGAAGAAATTCTGGACAATCTGTCCCCCATCTGACCCTTCAATAGAAAAGAGCCAAAAATGCGCCAGACCATAATGAAGATCGCTGCCTTATTCATTGCCTTGACCCTGCCTCTGCCCCTTATGGCTGAGCAGGCCGCCTGCATGAAGGGTAAAACTGTGAAGTTTGACAGAGCCATTGAGGAAAGTCGGTCTTTGGTGCAGAATTTTATGGATAAAAATAATATGGTTGGGCTGAGCATTGCCCTTTCGGTGTGTGACAAACTTGTCTGGTCCCAGGGGTTTGGCCTGGCCGATCTGGAAAATAATATTCCTGTCACACCAAAAACCAAATTCAGGATTGCCAGCGTATCCAAAACGCTGACGGCCACGGCTTTGGCGCAATTATATGAACAGGGCAACCTTCAGTTTGATCGGGAAATTCATCATTATGTGCCTTCTTTTCCCGCAAAAAAATTCCCCATCACCACCCGTCAGCTGGCCGGGCATCTGGCGGGCATTCGTCATTATAAAGGCAATGAATTTTATATGATGAAAAACTATCCGCATGTGATGGATGGTCTGAAAATATTTCAGAATGACGCCCTTCTTCATGAACCGGGCACAAAATACCTTTATTCCAGTTATGGCTGGAATCTTCTGAGCGCCATTATCGAAAATACGTCACAGATGGATTATCTGGATTATATGCAAAAGAATATTTTGATGCCCCTGAACATGCATCAGACTGTGGCGGACCGGAACCGGCAGGTCATCACAAACAGGGGACGTTTCTATCATGTGGATAAAAACGGACAGGTTTCAAATGCCCCCTATGTGGATAACAGTTATAAATGGGCCGGGGGCGGTTATCTGTCCACCGCCGAAGATCTGGTGAAATTTGGCAATGCCATGCTTTCGAACAGGTTGATGAAAAAAGAAAGCTTCAGGCTTCTCACCACCAGTCAAAAAACCAATGACGGACTGCCCACCCATTATGGCATGGGATGGAGCACAAATATATTTCAGAATAATATCAAAAGCCTTGAATTAGAATATGGTTCTGAAATCTCAGGTCGGGTGTTTTCCATTCTTAAAGATCAGAATCTTGTGGGCCATTCCGGCGGCGCTGTGGGTGGAAAAACCCTTTTCTGGGTCCTGCCAAAGTCCGGCATCAGTGTGGCCGCCATTTCAAATTCCAATATCGCCCCCACCATCGCCCTGAGCGTAACGGCTGAATTTGTAGAACAGATTAAAATACACAATGCCGAAAAATAGACCTTTTCATGGGTCTCGCTTATAGCCAAAAGCTATGCCTCACGAAAGTAATGCTATTTAACATTCCCTTATGTACTCCCTAAACTCAAATTGTGCTGGATCTGTATATATCCTGCGCATCACAGAGCAAATTGAGTGTGTCTTCCTCATATTTGCACATAAAAAAAATATTCGCGAAGCTTTCGATAATATCGAAAATTCCGTAATAACTCCGGGAGTAATGAATGTTAAAATTAGACAAATTATACCAATCAACGGCCTTGTCATTAGGGATTTTCTCTATTGCCATGTCCGTTCCAATGACGTCGTATGCGGCGGAAGAAGAAGAAACACTGGATGAAGTGGTGGTAACCGGTTCACGCATTGTACGCAAGGACCTGACCTCGACTTCCCCTGTAACAGTTTTGAATTCCAGTGAAGTTACCTTTACCGGTACCACACGGATCGAAGACCTGATCACCAGCCTGCCACAGGCCTTTGCCGCACAGAATTCCACTGTGGCGAACGGTGCATCCGGTACCGCGACTGTTGATCTGCGTCATTTGGGCTCAAGCCGTACGCTGGTTCTGATCAATGGCCGTCGCACCACCGCTGGTGATCCATTTACACCCGCCGCTGACTTGAACTTTATCCCTGCCCAACTTGTCAAGCGTGTTGACGTGTTGACCGGCGGTGCCTCATCCGTTTATGGATCTGATGCTGTGGCTGGTGTGGTCAACTTTGTTCTGGATACAGATTTTACGGGTCTTAAAGCAAACGCCCAGTATAGTTTCTATCAACATAACAATAACAACGAAGAAATGCAGGCCATCAATGCCGCTAAAGGTTTTGATTTCCCATCCGGAAACAAAATTGACGGCCAAACGGTAAACCTCAGTCTGGCAGCCGGTGGCAGCTTTGATGATGAACGTGGTCATGCCTCTGTATACCTTACTTACCGTGACATTGGTTCAATCACCAAAGCCAATCGTGACTATACTAACTGTACTGTCAACACAGGTAGTGATGGCCCAAGGTGCGGTGGTTCATCCACGACACCACGCGGACGTTTCATCAGTTTTGATGAAGATTTCAACTTTGCCGGTGATTATGTTCTTGATATTGAAGGCGGCGGCACCACATTCCGCGACCGGAATGGCGAAGTATTTAACTATGGTCCTTTCAATCATCTTCAACGCCCTGATACCACCTGGTCAGCGGGTGGTTTCCTGACATATGAAGTTAATGAACATCTTACTGGTTATGGTGAGGTTATGTTCATGGACAATTATACGGAAGCACAAATTGCCCCAACCGGTAACTTTGGCCGGACAAGCACCATCAATTGTGACAACCCATTACTTTCTGCCCAACAGTTTGACCTGATCTGTACGCAGGCCGGATATGGCCCAACAGATACTGCCAATCTGACAATTCTGCGTCGTAATATCGAAGGTGGTAACCGGACAAACATCATCCGTCACACCAACTATCGTATTGTTGCAGGCCTCAAAGGTGAAATTGATGATACGTGGAGCTATGATGTGTATGGCATGCATGCCTCCAACATTGCATCAGAAAGCTACATCAACGATATGAATGTTGATCGTATCAAAGATGCGCTGGACGTGATTGCCGACCCGGTTACCGGAGAAGCCGTTTGTCGTTCCGGCAATACCGGTTGTGCGCCGTGGAACATCTTCACAGCAGGTGGTGTAACACAGGAAGCTCTTGATTATATGACAACTGTCGCGATCATGAACGGTTCTACAACCACCAATATTGCCAGTGCCTCCTTTACGGGTGACCTTGGTAATTACGGCGCAAGCCTGCCTTGGGCCGAAGATGGTGTTCAAATCGCTGCGGGTGTCGAACACCGTAAAGAAAAGATGACTGCGACACCGGATGAAGTCTATTCAAAAGGTCTGCGTGCCGGTTCCGGCGGTCGTACACCACCGGTAAGTGGTGACTTTGATGTAACAGAATTCTTTGCAGAAGCATTGATCCCATTGGTACAGGATGCCGATATGGCACAGGATCTGTCACTGGAACTTGCATATCGTTATTCCGAATATAACCGTTTTGGTGGTGCAAACACCTATAAGTTTGCCGCATCATGGCAGCCCGTGGAAGATGTCAGATTCCGTGTTGGTTATAACCGGGCTGTTCGCGCACCGAGCATCCTGGACCTTTTCCGTCCACAAGGTTTCGGTCTCGGCGGAAATGATGATATTTGTGCCAATGATCCGTCAACCGGTCTTCCACAGGCCACTGCGGCACAATGTGCCAATACAGGCGTAACAGCGGCTCAATATGGTAACATTATTGCCAACCCTGCCAACCAGTATAACACACTGGGAGGTGGTAACCCTAACCTGGATCCTGAAGTTGCCGATACCTATACAATCGGTATGGTTTTGACACCAACAGCGATCCCGGGTTTCAGTGCCACGGTCGACTATTACAAGATCAAAATCACGGGTGCTATTGGTAACCTTGATGCTGACGATATCATTCAGACCTGTGCCAACACAGGTGATGAGTTGCTTTGTGGTCTGATCAACCGTGATTCAGCCGGTACATTATGGCTGACCAATGATGGTTATACAGAAACAACAAACCAGAATATTGGTAAACTCGGAGCCGAAGGAATCGACGTAAATGCCAATTATCGCTTTGAAATTGGTGAAGCCGGTGAATTGAACTTTGGTTTGGTAGGAACTTATATTCTCGGTTCTACTTTCTCAAACCCATTAACAGACTATGATTGTGCGGGCTATTTTGGTGCGCAATGTGGTCAGCCGGATACAAAATGGCGTCATAAATTGCGGATGAGCTGGGAAACCAACTTTGACACAACCATTTCCATCAACTGGCGTTACATTCATGGCTCACAAATTGATGATGCCAGCCCGGATGCAGATCTTGGCAACCCCGGCGCGATGGAAAAATGGGAAACCAACGGTATTGCGAAACTTGATTCCACAAGTTTCTTTGATCTGGCAATCGTTCACAATATTAACGAAAACCTGAAAGCAACATTGGGTGTGAACAATATTCTGGACTCAGAGCCACCGATCGCCCCTTCCATAAGCTCCACTGGTTTCGCCGGTACTTATGATACTTTGGGTCGTTATGTTTACATGGGTATTAAGGCAACTTATTAAGCCTTAAAATCTTTTTATAAAATTACTGGAACGGCCTTCCTGAAATTCAGGGAGGCCGTTTCTTTTTGGCATATCTATTCCACCCATAGATAAAATGCATAACCCGCCAAATCCTATTCATAAGGATTTTCCGAAATATGCAATAGTATATAAATTACATAATAAAAGAACACTCCTCCGTAGAAGCTGATCACCCACACAATGGTCAGGGAGTGGATTTGGTGGTAGGGCTTATCCGGGCTCTGCTGCCAAATTTTTGAGAATGGGGTCAATCAAAATAAACCAGAGGGATATTATGAAAAAAACCATCAGTTTTGCCGCGCTCGCCGTCCTGTTACTTGGGGCCATATATCTGTTGAGGCAGCCTTTAGATACCGTCTATCCCGAAAAAGAATGGCATAAACAGGCGGCCAGCGTCTTTGGGTTGGACAAAGAAGAAATATCTTCCCTCGAAGAATATTTAAAAAGCCAGAATACCCAGAGCCTGCATGTGAGTGTGGATGGTTATGAAGTTTATACCTATGGCGATGTGGCGGAAATCGGTTATATCGCCAGCATCCGCAAGAGCCTGCTGGCGATGATGTATGGCAAATATGTCAAAGACGGCACCATTTCCCTCTCCGCATCGCTTGAGGCGCTGAATATGGATGATGTGGGCGGGCTTCTTCCCATTGAGAAGAAGGCCACCATTAAAGACCTGATCCGCGCCCGTTCCGGCATTTATCACCCGGCGGCCAATGGCGGCGACAATACCGCTGATGCCCCGCCCCGTGGCTCCCAGCAGCCCGGCAGCTATTATCTTTATAACAATTGGGATTTTAATACATCCGGCGCCATTTTTGAGAAACTCACAGGAAAATCCATTTTCCAGGAATTGAAGGATGAACTCGCCACCCCGCTTGGTTTTCAGGATTTTGAGCTGGCCCGTCACAAAAAAAGCGGCAATCCTGAGCGTTCAAACTATCTGGCCTATCACATGCATCTTTCTGCACGCGACATGGCCCGTGTGGGCCTTTTGATGCTACGAAAGGGCCAATGGCATGATGATCAGCTTATGGATGCGGCCTGGCTCGATGAAATCGTTGCCCCCCACACAAGCAACGCTGAAATGAACCCGCTTTCAACCCGGCAAACAGGTTTGGAATATGGGTATATGTGGTGGGTCTTTGATGATGATACAACAGTCCCCGCTTTCAAGGGCGCTTATGCCGGGCGCGGCCATTTCGGTCAGTATCTGGTGGTTCTTCCGGCCCTGAACATGGTCATTTCCCACAAAACCACCGCCATTAAATATTCTTCCCCCGAAGAATATAACAAAGTCCGGGTTACCTGGCCCCAGTTTATGGAAATCGTCAACCAGCTTGTGGAGGCGAGAACCTGACGGCGTTCAAGGGGTTTCTTCGGCCAGGCTTTTAGTCTGCAGCATTTTTGTTATGAAGTTCAATCCATGCAGACACGGCCTGATCAACGCCTTTGGGGAAAGGAACCCCGTCTTCCACGCCCACATACAGGAGGCACATATCCTCACGACCCAGAAAAACCGTATGATATTTATTCACCCAGAAGGCCAGATGTTTGCGAACTGCTTCCAGTTTCGGGATTTCCCGGACCAGAGACGGATTGCTTTCCAATAAGGTCAGGATATTGCGGTTGCCCTGATATAATGTCCCCGATGTCATGGCGCGGATTTGTTCAAATATGAATTTTTCCTCTTTGTTCATCTGATCATAATAAAGGATGAAGAATTTCTCGAACTGCATTGTCCTTTTTATGCCCAGGCGCGTGGTGATCTGCTTGACCAGTTCATTGCGCCGCCTTGCCTGCGCCACAAATGTCACATAGGTATTTTCCAGATTAATGTATATGCGGTACATATCCAGATAGGTCTGGTCTGAATGCTGCATATAAATACCAAGGGGCAGGGAAAAATAATCCGAAGAACGGTTCATGGTATTGGCCACAGCATCCCTCAGGGCGGAAATTAAAAATTCCTGTTTGGAGCTGATCAATTCCCTTTCTTCATCAAGGAAACCATCAGCAATGACCTGATAGCGGTAAGACAGCGTATTTCCCGCCTTGCGGGGCGTTATCATGATGATCTGGGAACAATTCCCGTCACGACAATAAAGGTCAAATATATCCTCCACATTGATCCGTCGGTTATGTTTCCATTCACGCACAAGAAACATATCATCCTGGGTCGTGACCCAGTCTTCCAGTATATTATTCAAAGAGGCGTTTTCTTCTTTGGACAGATTTATCACCGCGGTGACATCCTCTGTTTTCTCAGATAATCTCGGCAGAAATTCAAACAGCAATAAAACCATAATAGCCCCCATTACCGCCCAAGATAAATATGCGGGCTTCAGGGCATACCCTCTTTTGTGTGCGACGGTTTTGATCTTGTCTTCATGTTCGACAATATCTTCCGGTACCAGTTCCTCAACCGTTGCAAAAAACTGAAAACCCCGGCCCCGAATAGTCTTAATGACCCTTTGGGTATCACCATCATCGCCCAGCAATTTCCGGGTGTCGGAAATCAGTCTGGACAAGGCCCAATCCGTGATTTCCTGATTGGGCCACAGCCGGTCCAGCAGATCATTTTTGTCAATCCAGTCCGGCGCCGCCTTTATTAATATGGTCAATAATTCAATGGTCCGGATATCCGTATTAACCAACATGCCATCCCGGAACAGCCGCTGCCTTTTTACATCGAGAATATAATTGTCAAATTGATATATGGGATCGGCCATTCTCCGCCCTCTTTTATCGTTACAGCCCTGAATTTTATTTTATGTCATCCTGCAACTCACTATTCAAGCGGCTGTTTCTTTGATCAAACTTTCTCAACCACCACTCAAATTTATTCACTCATGCCTCAAGCAGCCAGATGTGAAACAGGCTAGAAACGGCTCAAACTTTATTGAGTTTAATTGATTTTCACATGATATCAATATGCAAGCCGATGCCCTGATGATGATAAACTATATATTCCATATTATATTTGTTGCAACTTTTGTTTTGTATAGCGATTTTTCCTACGCGAAAAACCATGCCAAAGGATGCCGGATAAACTGGCCTGAATTTATACAGGAGGCTGAGCCTACAGACTTGAGGGCCGTTCATGTGAGCAAGAAAAACTTTTGCAAATTCAAGCTTGCCGCCGGGGAACTCACAATTTTACCCGATGGCCAGAAGCCGCATTATTGCGAAATTAATTTTCCCGCTAAAGCATCCGGCACATTAAAAAACGGCTGGTTTGTCAATCGGCTGAATATTGAGGCCAATGGCGCGCGATGGATCATGAAACGCAATCGCCGCAATAACGGCTTCAGCCTGAGATTGCAGGGCAGCATTCACCGGCCAAACAACATCAGAATTAAAAGCATTTCTTTTCGCAACAAAGATCCAAAGGCATCCTGCGACCATCCACAAAAAGGCTGGAAAAGTCTTTTTTGAGCCGATTATAGCGGCCTCATTCCACATTCCTCAAATTATATCAAAGTAAAGTCAAGCAAGCTTCAGGGGGGCTCAATATCTTGTGCATCATTGATAGCAAAATATCTGATCAGAAAATTGACACGTCCGGAGGGAATATGTTCAGACAAACAAAAGCCTGTATAATGCTGACAATGCTATTTGGCATTCCGGTCCCAGCGATACAGGCCGAAGACCATCAAGATAATGCAGACCATCAAGATAATATTGTCTTCAGGTCCAAAGAGATCGAAATCCCCCTTTCCGACTTGAACCCCGGTTCAGAACAATTGCCCGATAGGCCATCTTTTATCGTGCGCATGAACGGGGTAATCATAAATGACTTTACCCGTCTTTCCCCCCAGTCGCTGTTTATTGTACCGCCCCTGAAACAAGGGGCAGCGGCTTTCATCCTCACTGTTGAGGACAATAAGGCTCAGACCATTTATCAAAAGAAATACCGCCGACCCGCCAAGGGTGAGGTTTTTGACAAGGTGGAAACCCGTTATGAATTTGATCTGGCATCAAATATGGTTCGGCATTCACAGCCAATACCCGCAGAAGAAGATTTTGATTCATTTACAGCAGATGCCAACGCGCAGGCCCGGCTCTCTGTCCATGCCCGGCGCGGAAAATGGACCATAGGGCTTGAAAATGACTGGCAGGGCGTTAGCAACAAAAGCCAAAGCCTGCGTCCGGATGGTTCAAGAATTGATCTGGACCGGGGGCAGGCCTTCATCAGATATGCCGACCCTAGCCAGCAGATGCAGATCAATATTGGTGATATACAGGTCTCCGGTATCAATCCGCTCGTCTTTAATGGCATGAATTCTCGTGGTGCGCATATTTTCTATAGTGGCCTGAAGGGACGTTTTCGCATCTCCGCCGCACAAATATTTGGCATTGATATCCGCGGACTGACAGAAGCTGTGCTGCCCATTCGTAAACTTAATTACCGCCGCAGCCTTGAAATGGAAGTTGATATTCTCAAATCATCAGCCATTCATCTCAGCCTCAGCACTTCTTTTTTCAAGGCGGAACGGCCTTCGGATTTTGGCTTTCGATTAAGCAATATACCGGAAGGGGAAAAAAATACTGTCCGGGGCATTGCTTCCAAAATCAGCCTGTTTGATCAGTCTTTTAACATTAACAGCGAAATTGCCTGGGCCTCTTATGACAATCCCGCCAACCTGAATGTTTTTAATTTTGTTGAAAATAATTTGATCACCGGGGAAACAAAAGGAAATGCCCATCATATCCGGGTGGCATGGGAAGGATGGTCGGGACAGATTTCTGAACTGGACAGCGCCGTCAGTCTTTTTGCCGACTACCGGAAAAATGGCGCGCTTTTTAATGCCATTCAGGCTGGCATTCAGGCCGATCTCGATCGCCGGGAAATGACAGGAAATTTTCAGGTCGGGCGCATGTCCCTTGCCGCGTCCCATATCAGGCTGGTCAATAATATTGATGATATAGCCGGTATACTGAAAACAAAACGCCAGCAAACTGAACTCAACACTTTATTCGATCTAAGCCGGGATCGGGAAGGTGAAGAAATGGGCCGGGCTTGGCGCAACATATTGCCGGATACGATTGAAATTTCCTTTCGCCGCGAACGGGAAGAGACCCTGAATGGTGATATCGTGATCCTGCATTCCAGCCTGGACGGCAGCGAATTGCCCGATACCAGCGAAAATAACTGGAATTTTTCCCTGACCTGGAACTGGCAGATCGGCTCAACCAGCCTGAGTTATGCCGACAGTTTCTATGATGTGCGCCAGATTGGTCGCGATAGCGCAGACCGGCAAAACCGCATCTGGACAGTCTCACAAAGCTTTTTTGGTGAGACATGGGAGGTCGAAGGCCATGCCACCTGGGCCCGCGATGACAATCTGGATGAAAATTCCAAATCACGGGACAATCAGATTGATTGGGGGGCAAATTTCGGCCTGCGTCTGCCTGACATGCCCATCCTGAGCATTCGTTATGATCAGGGATATAGCAAATCCGAAGATTTCATCTTTCTGGAAAACAGCAAAAACCGCACAAAACGCTTCGACCTGACAGTGGATTTCACCCCCTATATCGCCAATTGGTGGTCAGGGGAATTCGCCCCCAATGTCAGCCTGAACATCCAATATAGCGATGGCATCTTCCAGTCAGATTTTTTTGAGGAAAAAACCAGACAAAGCGCCGTCACCTTAAACTTCAGCAAGCGATTTTAGGACAGGGATAATATGATGATCCAGAAATATATTTTAATGATGGCATTTTCCATTGTGATCCTTGGCCATGATAGACAATTTGCCGCCGCCGATATAAAACGAAACCCGACGGGGGTCAATGTTTCCTCCACACGCCCGACTTCTTTATCCATTCGTTTTGCAGACAATCAGGGGAAATTATTTACGACGACGGAGGCCCTGTTCTGTACCCGTCTGCAATCCAATGGAGCCTGTGAGACGGGAACAATTCTTGGCCGTCTGCCCCGCAATCTGGACCGTGGGTCAACCACCGCCGGCCAGTCCGCCATAACCGATATCATGACCATTCCCCTGTCGGTTACAAGATCCGCCGTAATGCAGGCCCGGCAGGGAAATTTCTCAGACTTTTTTTATGTGCGAAGATTTACCCCGCTGAATGGGGCCGATATTGGCGCCGGGCCGGGAAATGATGTCTTTGTCAGTGTCACCTGCCGTCTGAGTGCCGGGTCATCGCGTAGCCCGCTGTCATTTTCCAGAATTCAGATCCTCGGCATGGATCAAAAAGACAGTGTGGGGAACAAGATAATAAATCTGGATGCCCAAAACCTTACAAGCGGAAAAATTATTGCCAGGCTGGAATATACCGGCCGGGGCCTGTTGCAGGGATGGTGGGAAGTACGCCGACCGGGCGATCCACAAATCAGGCCGATTGACCTTTTGCCGGAAGCCGCCCTTAGCCAGGAAGAACGCAGCAAGCAGAACCGCTTTTACCGTATTAAACAATTTAATGTGACCCTGCCCAACAGTGGCAGTTATATCCTCAAGGGTCCGCGCTATAAAGACCTGCCCAGTGATCTGGGGGGGGCTTATCAGCTGTTGCTTCGGCTGAAGGCCAGCCGGGACCGGGAATCCCTGTCCAATATCGACCTGGCCACAGCGCCGACAGCACCGCCGCCATTGACGGACAGTGGGCCAGTGACAAGTCCCTCGCTCTCTGGCGCCGCCGAGCCGCAATTATCCTTTTCCGGGGCCATCGCCGCCTTTCCGATTTTTCCTCTGGAATACAGGGTTCCGGCAATGCTGTCGGGATATTTCCTGCAAAATCTGGAGGCGCGCCTCCTCACCGATGGCCAGCGTTTCAGGCTGACCTGGAAATCCATTGATGACTCCCGTCTGATTATCAGGCTGGTCCTGAAAACCGCTCAGACGAGCCAGACATATTACATGCCGGCAAATAATCATATCAGTTACCTGCCCATGCAATGGGCCAAGGGAGAAAAACTCACTCAGGCAACCATCAGTATTTTAGGTCCTGATAATCGTCCGGTGGATAAAGAAATGCCGCTGGACATCATCACGCAAACCCCTGATTAACAAGGATAGCATTCCCATGAAAACCTGTAAGACCCTAATATTTTTTGCCATGATCTTGAGCATCATTTCCATTCATCCCGAAATAAATGCACAAACCATCAACCGTCTGGCCAAGAAAGCTTCCCCGGAAGTGGTGGCAAAAAACATGTATCGCGGCGGCAAAACGGCCGTTCAAACCGCAACCCATTTAAAAACCAAAATGCGTCAGAACAGCCTGCAGACTTCTGCGGTTATCAAGACCGTCTATGGCCGCCTGGTCAACACACCGTCCAAGGCCCTGGATGTGCTTAAGGGCGCGCGTTATAAAGCCCATGACGTGTTCAAGGCCCTTAAGGCCGTTCACAACACATCCTCGCTTCAGTCGGCACAATTGTTGAAAAGCAAATATAATAGTTCAGCGAACAATAGCGTCAGCATTTTACATTCGGCGGGATATACGATACCTCAAATTGTAACGGCGATGAAATCGCCCCCCTATAGCGCCAACCCGGTCACCATCACAAAATTCCTCAAATCCTCTACAAATGCCAGTCAGTTGAATATTATTCGTGCATTGAAAAACAACGGTTATAACCGCATTGAAATTTATGGCGGTATATTTAGCAGCTATCGGCCAAATTTAGAGACCACCCTGAGGAATTTTCGCAATGCCGGATATTCATTCCTGCAGATTTTGGATATTTTCCGCACCAGAAATTCAGGAACCTTCTGTCAATGCAACAGGGCAGGGCACATCAGGATTATAAAACGGGTGGGCGCCACTGCCGCCGAAGCGCGGGCCTGGCTCATTCATACCGGCGCGCTGCCGGAAGGATATATGCGGGATTACCGGAATATATATGGTCTGGCGGTAAACCAGGTTCGCAGCATAGGGGGCCAGGCTCAGAACCTGATCGGCAATCATATGTCGCATGAAAATTGTACGAGAAATTATTAATATTCTGAAATAAATAAAATGCCCCTTAAGATAATTCTTAAGGGGCAGATTGCCCACCTCAGGCAGGGGGTCTTTTAACTGCCAAACGCCCTTCTGATAATGCTTTTCATTTTATCACAATTTGCAGCATGTCCTTTGATCCAGACCTTGTTAATGGAGAGTTTCCATTTCGTATTGTCGGCCTTTTTTGTATAGAATGTTGCGCCAGAGCCTTTGTTCCCGCCCCCGGAAGCAGAAAAATCCGTCACCGTCCAGCCATTCTTGAGGCGGCGGTTAAATAAATGGAACCGATAGTCATATTTCTTGTTAAAGACGCTTTTTCCGGTTTTCTGACAGCTGATGCCATTGGGGGTCGGCAGGACAAGAAGATAGTCCCTTGAACGCCACCGGTTACCTGTTTTTTGCTGGCATCTTGCAAGGTTATTATTATTCTGCGCCCGGGAATAGGCCTGCATCAAATCCATGCCCTTCAACTCACAGATTATTTTTTTTCTGGCGGCATTGGCCTCATCATTAAGAACTGACGAAGTCATCACGGAAAACGTCAATAGTCCGCCGATAAGATGTGTTGAAAATCTTCTCATCCTCTTTCTCCTGTTTTGCCTCTGATTATCGAAATCAGTTCGATAAATGGGCAGCGGTTATTCAAAAATTTGCCAAACGCTATGACCCGGCCATCATGGGCCAGCGCGCCATAACTTGCTTGATCGCTTTTTGAATTAATGTGTGGAAGTTTGAATGATCAGGATTTTTGTTTTTTACGGGCGCGTTTTTTAAGGATGGGATGGAAGAACATATAAACCCCCGTCAGGCTGAGGATGATCAGAATGATGGCGGTGGGCAGGGACAGAAAATATTTCATGGAAGAGCCAAAAAAATTACCGTCATGCAGGCTTTCAATAATGTCCGAGCGCCGCTTCATGACAGAAAGGACCTCACCTGTGGAGGGGTCGACCTGAATTTCCCAGGCATCCGGTGTGACAAATTTCATAATGCCTTTTGAGGGTTTGAATTCAATGCGCTCAAACTGATCCCATTTCAAACCCCGGGCTTCGGGGGTGGTCGTGACCACATTAAAGACATCTGTCATGCTCATGTTTGGGATGTCTTTTGACTGGCCCTTATGGGTGGGGGGCTGAATCCACTCAAAATCTTTCTTGAGCACCAGTAAAATGCCCGTCACCATGATAAGAAGAACCGGCAGCACCACAAAAATTGACAGCCAGTTATGCGTGGACCTATTTATCTTTGAAAATTTCATAATCGTTTTTTACACATGGTTTCAGAACAGGTAAATCAAAAATACGATAAAAAAGGGCGCAAGGTCTGTCACCTTACGCCCTTCTTCTTTTTTATCAGCCCTTATTGAGCATCCGGGATCACAGCCCCCGGTGTCCAGGGTGCGCCCTTTGCTTCCAATGCTTTCTGGAAGGCCGGGATCGTTTTCTGTACCAGAATATTCAGACGGTCTTTCACCGCACCATATTCTGCCATGGCATAAGCAAATTGATCCTTATGGGTCTTGGTCGGGCCATAAGTGCTCGAAGCGCTCCACATGGCGCGGGAAGCCCGGCCATAGATTGTGGGCGGTGTAGAGCCTTTACGATTGCGGACTTTCTGACCGGTGAGGGCCTCATCCAGGGCAAAAACTTCGTCCCGGATCATGTTCCAGTCATTTTCCAGACTGCTGTCCCCCACCAGGGAAAGATCCATGGCTTTTCTGAAGGTCGCCATTTTTTTCTTCAGATCTGCAATGGTCGCGGCAGAAGCCGACATGGAACGCAGGGCGTGGCTTCCCTTGCGGGCAAAAGCGCTGACCTCTTCCGGGGTTGAACCTTTCAGGGCTCCTTTGCGCATGACTTCCACATTAAAGCTTACAGGCGCAGCCATTTGTTTTGTTTCACCCTTTACCCGGCTGTATAATGTTGCCGTATAACTTCCCGGTGCCGCAAGGGTGCCCTGATCGTCATCATCTGAATGATCATTCTCCCCACGCAAAGCATCCTGCACAGGGTAATGCAGATCCCAGGTGATCCGGTGAATGCCTTTTTTGCCTTTGCCCTGAACATGACGAACCACATTGCCGGCATCGTCTCTGATCGTCAGGTAAAGCGCGGTTTTGGCTTCTCTGTTTTCAGCTTCTGCAGAATCCCAATCGGGATAGACAGTGCCTTTTCCAGCTTTCACCAGTTCCTTGTCCTGCTTTTGACGTTTCTCTTTCGCGGTGAGCAGATCATCTTTCAGATAATAGGTGAAAGTGGCCCCAAACGCCGGGTTCTTGGCGACAAATTGATCATCACCCTGTGAATCACTATGCAAAGAGCTTGGCACATACCAGGGGGCGGTACGGGCCGGGAACAATAATGCATCGGATTCCAGTTGTTCTGCTGTCATGCTGCGCAGTGGTGAATAATCATCCAGAATAAAGATACCGCGACCAAAACTGCCCGCCACCAGATCATTTTCACGACGCTGGATCACAACATCCCGGAACGAGATTGTCGGCACATCGCCGGTCAGTTCCACCCATTTCTTACCGCCGTCCACGGTGAAAAACAGACCAAATTCGGTTCCGATGAACATCAGATCCTTATTCACATGATCCTGGACAATACGCCAGACCAGATGTTTTTCGGGCAGGTTGGAACTGATGGATTTCCATGATTTGCCGCGGTTGGTACTTTTGATCAGATAGGGTTTAAAGTCACCATATTTATGATTGTCCAGGGCGGCATAAACCGTGTCTTTGTCAAACAGGTCCGCGCGAATGTCATTGACATAGGCTGTGGCCGGGATGCCCTTGATCTTGCCGATTTCATAGCGTTTCCAGGATTTACCACCATCTTCAGTGACCTGAATGAGGCCATCATCCGTACCCGCATAGAGAATATTTTCATCCACCGCGGATTCTGCCACATTGGCAACGGTATTATAATTGGACATGGCATACAGATCAAAACCGGATTCAACCGACCATGTGCGTCCCATCATCGGCATGCGCAGACGGTTTTCATTCCGGGTCAGGTCCCCGGAGATGGCGGTCCAGCTGTCGCCGCGATCATCCGAACGCCACATCCGCTGTGAGGCATGATAGAGGCGCTTTGGATCATGTTGCGACACAAAAATCGGGGCGTCCCAATTATAACGTTCCACCGGCTCACCGGGTTTGGCCTGCGGCTGAATAATCACCACTTCACCGGTTTTGCGGTCATGACGGGCCAGATTGCCTTGCTGCCACTGGGAATAAACAATGTCAGGATTGCCCGGCTCCGTCGCGGGCTGATGACCATCGGCAAAGAGGGTGAGGAACCAATCCTTGTTTTTAATACCCTCCACACGGTCCGTACGTGACGGGCCGCCCTGGGTGGAATTATCCTGCGTGCCGCCATAGACAAAATAAAACGGTTTGGCATCGTCTGCGGCCACTTTATAAAATTGTGTCACCGGCAAATTGCCGATATAGCGCCATTTGTCCATATCATCATGGGTTTCATAAATGCCGCCATCAGACCCGATTAACATAAAGTCGGGGTCTGTGGGGTGAAAAGCCATGGCATGGTCATCCACATGTTTGTTTTTAACATTGATCGGAACCCAGGTTTTACCGCCGTCATTGGATGTTTTGCTGTAATTACTGGCAATATAGATACGGTCAAACGTATGCGGGTCTGCAAAGATTTCCTGATAATAATGCGGCCCGGTGCCGCCAGAGACTTCATCAGACATTTTGGCCCAGCTTCCGCCCTGATTGCTGGAACGGTAAAGGCCGCCTTTGCGTTCATCAAGTTCGATGGTGGCATAAACCACATCCGGCTTCATGGGCGAAATGGCAAGGCCGATCTTACCCATATTGGTTTCGGGAAGGCCCACCGTAAGCTTGCGCCAGTTTTCGCCGCCATCATCAGAAGTATAAATCGCAGAACCCGGCCCCGTGCCCATATAGGCCGCCACGGTGCGCTGACGCTGCCAGGTGGCCGCATAGAGTTTATCAGGATTGCGCGGGTCAATCACAAGCGAGGTCACCCCTGTCCATTCGTCAACCTCAAGCGTATTGCGCCAGGTCTTGCCGCCGTCTGTTGTCTTAAAGAGGCCGCGCTCACCACCCTTGGTCCACAGCGGGCCCTGCGCAGAAACCCATACGGTGTTTGAATCTTCCGGATGGACGATGATGTCTGAAATATGTTCAGACTTGTTCAGGCCCATATTCTTCCAAGTCTTGCCGCCGTTTTCCGAGCGGTAAACCCCGTCACCAAAACCAATATGACGACCGCCGTTATTTTCGCCGGTTCCAACCCAGATAATGTTTTTATTGCCGGGGTCTATGGTCACATCACCGGTGGAATATACAGCCTCGTTATCAAAAAGAGGGGTCCATGTTGTACCGGAATTCTCGGTTTTCCAGATACCGCCGGAGCCCACCGCCACATACCAGGTGGAAGGGTTCTTCTGATCCACTTCGATGTCCGCGATACGCCCGGACATATAAGCGGGGCCGATATTGCGTAATTTCATGCCGCTAAAGGTGGCACTGGACATGGTGTCTTCTTTATCCTTGTCCGCCGCCCAGGTGGGCGCAGAGAAGGCGAGTGATGCTGTTAGAATTATTGCCGTCAGATTTTTCATTTTTGCCTCTTTTTTTTTGTTTAAAAAAAACATAACAATTTCTTCACATCTATTCCACATTAAAAAGTGTGGCGAATTATAATTCAATCACTACAGCCCGTTTGTATGAAAAGAAAATTTTGCTAGACCTTGGAAAAATAGCATTTAATATGGATAATATTATAAATTCCTGCAGAGACTTTCTAAAAAAAATTTAAAAGGATATCTGTGGCATATTTCAGTATTGGTGAGGTCAGACTATGAAAAAAACACATCAGCCCCTGGTAAGGATTTTCAGCGCTCAAAAATTAATTTTCTCAATCCCTGCTCTGATTTTATCCATAATCTCGGCCCAGGCCATCGAGCTTAGGCCCGAAACACTCAAGGCGCAGGTGGCAGGGTATAAGGCGGCCTTCACCTGCAGCGCCACCTTTAACGGCGGCAAGTCCTTTGAAATGATCAAGCAGGACGAACTCACGGGTATCCGCACCGACTACCGCAAATATTATAATGAATTGCCGGACGCGGAAATCCACCATGGGGAAAAATATGTCTCGGCCTGGTATCATGAAGACATGCCGCCACGCTACGCCATCTGGCGGGCGGGTCTGGGCTGTGTGCAATTGCCCACCGGGGCCGACCTTGCCATGCGTCAGCATGTGGTCGGGCCTGATTTCGCCTCTGACAAAAAGGGTGCGGATCAGGTCTGGCCCTTTGGCGATCATCTGCCGAAAAAATCAACACCAGAAAAATCTACCTTGTCCCCCGCCCTGGAAAAAGTCATCAATGATGCCTTCACAACCGATAAATATGGCGATCCGAAAGTGATGAGCGCCGCGCTGGTCACCACCGCGGATGACTTGCTCATCGAACGTTATAAGCCGGGCTATACCCCCCATACCTCCCAACGCACATGGTCAACGGCAAAATCCATTGCCGCCACGGTGATCGGGGTTGCGGTGGAAAAAGGCCTTCTGGATGTGAAGGCCCCGGCCAATATACCCGAATGGTCGGCTCCGGGTGATCCGCGCCAGAAAATCACCCTGGAAAACCTGTTGCATATGGCCAGCGGCCTCGACAGTACGGTGGCGGGCAATCGCACCAGTTTTGTCTATTATGGTGGCGGTCTGGTGACGGATAATGCCACCGGGAAAATGCTGGAAGCCAAACCGGGCAGCCGCTATAAATATGCCAATAATGATACCATGCTGGCCATCCGCAGTCTGGCGGCCACGCTGGGCGATACTGACAAAATGCTTAAATTCCCCACCGAAGAACTCTTCCGCAAGATCGGCATGAATAATACCGTTGCAGAAACGGACTGGCAGGGCAATTTCATCATGTCTAGTCAGGTCTGGACGACGGCGCGGGATCTGGGCCGTCTGGGTATTCTTTATCTGAATGACGGCCAGTGGCGGGGGGAACGTATCCTGCCTGAGGGCTGGCGCGATTATGTGAGCCGTCCGGCCCCGGCCCAACCGCCGAAATACCGGCGGGACGGCTCCCTCTATGCGGGTTATGGCGCCCAGTTCTGGCTCTACCCCAGCCGTTTTCCCGGCATGCCGGATGATGCCTTTTCTTCTGCGGGCAACCGGGGTCAATATATGATGATCGTCCCCTCACGCAATCTGGTCATTGTCCGGCGCGGTTATGACAGCGCCGATGGGCCCCGCTTTAATATCGCCAAATTTTCTGCCGATATTCTCAAAGCGCTGGAGGAGGATTAAATTCCCTAAAACCGGATATCCACACCCATATAAAGCGATCTGGGTTTGCCGGGGAAATAACGTTCCTGAGTGAAACGGGTATAATCGGCCCGTTCCGCATAGCGGCTATTGGTCAGGTTCATGATGCGAAGTGACAAATGATAGGCAGGGGAAATATTGAGTTTTGCCCGCAGGTTGAGGTAATCATGCCCTTCATATTGGTGCAGATTTTCAGGGTCGAGATAATAAGCCCCCATATGAACCCATTCCAGTTCCGTTACAAGTTTTTCAAACGGTGTCCATTTCACCTGAAACCCGCCATAATTCAGCGGCGCACTGTCAATATCCAGCCCATTCAGATTTATGTCGTTGTTCCAATAATCGAACGTATAACGATGGCGGGCAAAGCTCATATTCGCGCGCAGGGATAATTTTTGACTGAGGGCAAGATCAATCATCATATCCGCCCCAATATGATCCGATGAACCATGATCCACATTAAAGAAATCCGCATCCCGGAAAATAATATTTTCCTTTTTCATGGCATAAAATGATATGTCATAAGTGAAAATATCCTGCTGTCCGCGAAAGCCAATCTCAAGGCTTTTCAAAATAACCTTATCCAGGTCCGTAACAATCTGGGCGCGCTGCAATCGGTATAATTCTGTTGTCTGTGGCGCCCGGAAGCCATGGGCCATATTCAGGTAGAGATCATGTTGCTCGGCAAATGTGTAAAGCAGGCCGACTTTTGGGGAAAAGGCGGTAAAATCATCCACCCGGCTGGCCGGACGACTGTAACGGCAGCCCCCAAAACCACAGGCCACACCCTGATCATCCGTGCGGCCGCTTTGCATGTTATTATGATAATCATAGCGCATATATTCGGCCCGCACCCCGGTCTGAAGTTTTAATTTTTGGCTGAGTTTCCAGTCGGCCTGTAAAAATGCTGCCACCATAAGGCTGTCCACGTCATAATCATAATGTTTGCCGGAGGGGATTGTGGCCTGCAAAAAAGCGGAACCCGTTGTGGGTTTTTCCTGTGTTTGACGCAATTTGCCGTGATTATATTCAAAATCAATGCCGGTGATAACCTCCAGATCACTGCCTTCATTCACATAAAAGCCATTCTGAAAGCCCACACTGGTCTGACTATTTTCTTCAAGCGGCTGTCCGGGCAGGAAATGCATCAGAAATTCCATCTCCGCCAAACGCAGATAGGGGGTAAACTGCCAACGCAGGCCATCTTTGATTTGGCTGGAAAAACGTGACCAATAACGCAGGGACCGGGCTTTGCGGTAAGCTTCGGGGTTTGGGTTTTCCTGCGCCGCCTGCGGGTCTTTAAAAGCGTCCAGTCCGGTGATATAACCCGCGGTTTCCTGATCGAGATTGCTGAGGGCCAGGCTGGAGGACAGCTGCCAGTCATCCCCAGAATAATCATGGCGCAGGCCAATTTTCTGCTGATCATACCCCGATTGTTTACGCCAGCCGCCATCATGATTGATGGTGGCCATGAGCTGAAGACTATTCTGTTTGCCCTTCACCCCCTTGGAAAAATTCAGCCGCAGGTTTTCATGCCCGCCGCCTTCCACAGACAGGTGGCCTTCGTCCCCTTTGGCGGATGGTGTAATCACATTGATGATACCATGCAGGGCGTTGGAACCATAAAGAGCCGACCCCGGCCCGCGGATGACCTCAATACGTTCGGCCTGTTCAGTGAAAGCATCAAAAAGTTCATTCACATTACAAAAACCGGCAGCGCGCAGGGCTATACCATCCTGCGCCATTAAAAAAGCCCCGCAGGCCCCGGCCCCGGTAAAGATGGGGGAACGGATCGAAGCCAGATATTCCTGACCATTGCCCCGGGCCACATTAACCCCCGCAAGGCGCAGCGCAAGTTCGCTGATATGATCGGCTTTTACGAATGCGACATCTTCCTTTGACAGCAAAAGAATATTCGTACTCTGATCCGATAAAATTTTCTCACTCCGGCTTTGGGTGGAGACAATTTCTTCGATCCCGGTTTCTTTTTCAATCTTTATTTCTTTTTCAATCTTTGTTTTCGGCGCATCAGCCATTGTCCCACCGATCATACTCAAAACCAGAAAACCTGCCGCAAAACTCATTTTAATTTTCACTCTTCTTTATATTTCTTTTCAAGTTTATATTTCTTTTCAGGCCGCGGATATTACGCGCCCTTGTCCCGTGATACAAGACAGGGTTCGACACATTCCCGAATTGACCCCGGCTTATGCTTAAAGTAGGATTGCAGAGAAAATGTCAAAAAGGCTCTTAAAATGATAAAAAAACTCATTTCCATCAATATTCTGGGCGCATTATTTCTGATCACTCCGCTTAAGGCGGCGGATCTGCCCCTGGATAAATTATCCATGCCGCCCGGCTTTTCCATTTCCATTTATGCGGAAGTGAACAATGCCCGTCAGATGGTTCTGGGCAAAAATGGCACCGTTTATGTGGGCAGTCGGCGCAAGGGGCAGGTCTATGCCCTGCTAAACCCGGACAATAAAGCCGCCGCAGACAAAGTGGTGGTGATTGACAAGGGCATGATCATGCCATCCGGTCTTACCTACCGCGACGGCGATCTTTATGTGGCGGATATTGCCAATCTGTATCGTTATAAGAATATTGACCAGACCTATGACAAAAATCCCGAGCCTGAAGTCATCAGTGACAAATTTCCCGACAAGACCCATCACGGCTGGAAATTTATTAATTTCGGCCCCGACGGCCTTTTGTATGTTCCGGTGGGCGCGCCTTGTAATATATGCCTCAGTAAAGACCCGGTCTTTGCCACAATTACCCGTCTGGATGTGGATTCTGCAGAGCGCAATATTGAAATAGTCGCCCGCGGGGTGCGGAATTCAGTGGGTTTTGACTGGCATCCGAAAACGGGCAACCTCTGGTTTACGGATAATGGCGGCGATGGTCTTGGGGATGATATTCCTGGCGATGAATTAAACCATGTCACCAAAAAGGGCCAGCATTTTGGTTATCCTTTCATTCATCAGGGCAACATTCAGGATAAAAAATTCGGCAAAAATAAATCCGCCGAAAATTATCGTGCGCCCGCGCAAAAACTGGGGGCCCATGTGGCGGCTCTGGGCATGAATTTTTATACGGGTAAAATGTTTCCGCCGCGTTTTCATAACCAGATCATCATTGCCGAACATGGTTCCTGGAACCGCAGCCAAAAGGCCGGTCATGTGGGATACCGCCTGATGCTTGTGACCCTGGACGGTGACAAAGCGGTCAAATATGAACCCTTCATCACCGGCTGGCTGGATAAAGACAGGAATAAAGGCTGGGGCCGCCCCGCCGCCACACTGGAGATGCCCGACGGCAGCCTTCTGGTGGCAGACGACAAAGCCCATGTGGTTTACCGTATTACCTACGAAAAACCGCAATAGCCGGATTGCGGCTTTTCTAAACAATATTCATACCTCTCCCGGCCCTGTGAATACCCTTGGCCGGGAAACCTTTTCGCCCCAGCATCTCATTATTCAGGACAATTTTTAAGGATATATTTATGAACCACTTTGAAGGAAAATATGAGGTGGAATTTAAATATAAAATTAGCTCAAAAGAAACCGCGCTGGAACGGTTGATAGCCGAAAATGCCGAAGAATTCATCATCGGCAATACAGAAACAGATTATTTTTTTGATTATGCCGACAATCGGCTGCAAAGAGAAAATAAATCGCTGGTGATCCGGGAAATGAAACCTTCCGGCAAAATCCTCTGGATCGTCAAAGGGCCGGGACCGGATCACTGCGAAGCGCTTGATCTGGACGATTGTTCAAAAGCCCTCAGCATGCTCGAAAATATGGGTTTTATTCTCAAAGACCGTTTCACAAAAAACAGAGACATCTATTTCATCGACAAATTCCACATCACAATTGATGATCTTAAGAACGTGGGCACTTTCGCAGAGGTAGCCACCATGACCAACGATCAATCCATCTTACCCAGCCTCGCCAAACAAGCCCAAACCCTCGCCACAACATTGGGATTCATGCCAGAAAATATCGAAAAACGCTCCTACCGGGAAATCTTCTCGACCCTGTCACAACAGGGTTCAGCCTTAACCTGAGCCTCTATTCAGGTTTCGGAAAAATATAAACTCAACCCGCAACAACGGCCCATTTTAATTGACCGGCTAAACAGCCGGAGTTTCAAATTGACCCGCAAATGCCTCAAATATCAGATGCAAAACGAGGCTTTCCTAAAGAACACAGGTGGCTCACTTGTAATTTGAATTTGCTATTTTTTATTCAGCCAAATAGGAATACATACTGGGCTAACGGGTACTTATTGATTTTTATCGAATTTTAGTGCCCTTCAAGTGTCCCCCAGAAGGTTTTTAAAGTTTAGCACTCTGATATTGATCATGTTTTTATATTAAATTTGATAAATTATTAATATTTTGTTAGTCTTTTAGAAGTTCATAAGCTTAAGAAGCTTAATTAAAAGTTTTTATATTTCCGGGGGGTATAATGTCTTTTTCTATTGAGAAAAAAGATCAGTCTTTTATCAAACATCCGAATAATACGAATGAGGCTCAGACAAAACGTAAGGCTGTGCGTTTTGGTTCTATTGGTTTGGCGCTTCTGCCGCTTGCTGCTTGTGGCGGCGGGGGAAGTGGTCAAAGTCCAACCAATGTTACACCACCACCACCGCCGCCGCCGCCGCCAGAGCCGGATTTTATCGAAGATCCTGCCAATTTTTTTACCGCTCGGGATGATAATAATCGAACATTGAATGAAGGCAGTGCCACCGCCGACCTGACCGTATTGGGCAAGGGTGGTAATGACAGCATTTCCACGGGTTCTGGTGCGGATAAAATTCGCGGTGGTGAGGGGGCTGATACCATTGTTGCGGGTGCTGGCGATGATGTGATTGTCGTTGTGGGTACGACAACGGCAGCTCAGTATAACGATGCATCAATCACCAACCCCGGGGGTTCAGGACTGGACCTATCCAGCCTGATCACGCTGGCAGACCTCAATGGTCGCACGGTTAGTGAAGTGGTCAGTGGCGAGAGCATTGACGGCGGGACCGGTAATAATACGCTTTATATTTACGGCACGGTTGACCTGACCGGCGTGACCCTCACCAATGTAACACAGCTGATTGTCAATTCCGATGTAAGCCTGACACAGGAACAAATCGCCCAATTCACCACCATTGATGGCGATGGTAGTTCAGTGGTCAGGATTGTTGTGCCGGAGGGATCGGATGAGGTTGTCCTCGACCTAAGCAGTATTGATGTGAGTGACCTTGGAAGCATTCAGATTGAAGGTGATCTGACCATACGGGTAAGTGGCCTTGATGATGTCGAGGGCATTACAGAGATTATTTCCGCAGAGGGTAGCGGCCTTAAACTCCATATAGATAGCGGAGAAGTGCCCACAGACATCAGCCTCCTGGCCCTTGCAGGGGTGTTTTCCAGGGTGGATGTCATTGACCTGGGAAGCAATGCCACACTTGTGATTGATGCGCCGGAACAAATAGCAGAACTTGGTTTGTCACAATTATCTGGAGCAGGAGAGGTTGATGTAAACGGGTCTGCCGAAGCTGTGGAAGCATTGGGCAATGTTGAAATAAGTGAAACAATTAACAGCATGCCCACAGTTAATTCACCCGCTTTTGAATTTACGGAAGGCGGCACCACCGTTCTTGGCCGCAATGACTTTGCCATATCGGATGTGGATGATGCGGATGCGGCGATTATGATTCAGATCTCAAACATAACGCACGGCCAGTTTGAGAAGGGCAATGTTGCTGTGGTTTCCTTTACCCTTCAGGATGTGGCAGACGGCCTGATCTCCTTTGTTCATGACGGTGGTGAAAATGCGCCGGCTTTTGATATTGCCGTTAAGGATGATGAGCTTGGCGCGGTCTATAGCGCCCCGGTTTCTGCGGGGATTATTTATACAGCTGTAAATGATGCTCCTGTAATTGGCGCACCCGCTTTTGCTTTCTCCGAAGGCGGTACCACCGTTCTTGGCCGCAATGATTTTGCCATATCCGATGTGGATGATGCGGATGCGGCACTCATGATTCAGGTCTCAAACATAACGCACGGCCAGTTTGAGAAAGACAATGTTGCTGTGGTTGCATTTACTCTGCAGGATGTTTCAGACGGCCTCATCTCCTTTGTTCATGACGGTAGCGAAAATGCGCCCGCTTTTGATGTTTCTGTGAAAGATGACGAAGCCTTTGCGGAATATAGTTTGCCCGTCGCATCTGAGATCACCTTTTCCAATGTCAATGACGCCCCTGAGATTGGGTTGCCATCCTTTGAAGTGAAAAATGGGCAAAAGGTAATTTTGACTAGAGATGGCTTTGACATCACGGACATAGATGATTCAGATGCAAATATTTTTATTCGGGTCAGTGCTGTAACGCATGGGTTGTTTGAAAAAGATAATGTTGTTGTCACAGAATTTACTCTTCAGGATGTGGTTAATGGTCTGATCAGCTTTGCCCATGATGGAAGCGCATCAGCGCCTTCTTTTGACATATCAGTCCGTGATGACGAAGCTGGTTCTGATTATGGTCTGCCCGTCTCTGCGGATGTTTCTCTGGCAGTATTTAAATTCCTTAGTCTTTCTTCTAATGAAATTGAACGGGGTACAGATGGCATTGAATTTAACTTTGAAGTAGAAGGTAATTCTGTAATGATTACCGTCGAAGTGGTCGATTCTAATGGTACGACCCGGTTATACAGTTATGATGGTGTCAGTGGCACGGTGGTGTTGCCTATGGAGGGCATTGATCACCGTTATCAGTCTACATCCCAGTTTTATTTAATCGATACATATGAAATTACTCAGATATATTTTGAGGATTCATTAGGGAAAGTGACGTATCTCAATGCTGATCAGCTAGCTTCATTTGGCATGGATACGAGCATCAATATTTTACCCAACAGCAATAATGACATATCGCCACCGGAACTCATAAACTTTGAGATTCTTTCTGATCCAGCAAACCTTGATGTATATGGGCGACCAACAATTCACATTGAAGCAAATGACGCAGAGTCTGGCATAAACCTTTTTCACATATATGCTATCAATGATTCCGGTGTTGAGGTTCTAATATATTGGGGTAAAAATGATAGCGCAACATCTTCATTAGAAGTAAGCAAGTGGGTATCAAGCCATTATTCAATCTCCAGAATGATAGTCATCAACGATGCCGTTGATGGACCACAACTATTTACCACTTATACTGCTGAACAATTACAACAGATGGGGTTTGTTACTGAGTTTGATGTAACGGCCACTCGTGAATATCCGGAGGAGTTTCGTTCTGCCAACCTCACCCAATTTTCCATTGCTGATTCAACAATTGATTTGTCTATTTCTCAATCCATAGAAATTCAATTTGACACTGGAAAACCTTATGCCAGAGGAGTGAATATATGGTTAACTGACGAGAATGGACAAACTTTACTCTTTAATACCTTTGGCGACGCAGGATCAGGGACAATATCATTAAAACTTTCTGCTAGCGTAACCGCAGGGACATATCATATTACAAAAGTTCAGGTTTTAAATTTATGGGAAACAGTAACTTATAATCAAGATGAGTTGAATGATCTTGGGTTTTCAACAACGGTGGAACTTGTAGGTGAAATGGGAATAATTGACCGGGATACCACTGCTCCTGAAATAATTTCTTTGGAGATAATGGATTCGGTCATCAATATGGATGAAGGCGAATTTTACATTCCAATTCGTTCAGAAATTTATGATGAGAGTGATATCCCGATTACATACGCTCGGTACGTCACAAGTGACGGGCACTATCTCATGGTTTCAATTCAGGAAAATGTCACTGGAGGACATGCTCTTAGTCTCGATCAGGAGCCGGGGGTGTATAATTTGCAAGATGTTGTCACCCAGGATATAGAGGGTAATACGGCCACTTATTTTGGCAGCAATTTGGATCAATTCACCCTGCCACCTTCAATTGAAATCATCAACAGTTTTTCTGATACACAGCCTGCTGACGTGACTCATTTCAATTTTATTGATGATTATATAGACATGCAGGCAGGTGAAAACCAAGTGCTCATTGAATATTCCATCACTGATGACTTTTCTGGTGCTGGGAGTATGGTTATATCTCTCCGAGGCCCAAATGATGAGAAATATCATTTAAATGTTTATGATGATGAGGGTGTTATATCCCTTACGCTTCCCAATGATGCACCTAGTGGAATATATACAGTTTATCAGCTAATTGTGAGGGATGAAACGGATAGTCTTTATAACATCAAAAGATATCTTAGTTATGATGAAGATTATTCAATGTATGAATTTGATGATCCAATCGAATATCTTCAAGATTTAGGTTTTGAGACTTCTTTTGAAGTTTTTAATGATAATAGTGAACCTCTTTTAAATTTAACGATGTTCACCTTGTCTCAGTCTTCGGTCACATTGGGAGATGATCAGGCGCAGCAAGTGATTGAATTTTCTACATCCGCATCAAAAGGCATGATTGATGGCATGATGGTTAAGTTCGTAGATGCAAATGGTGTCCTTCATTCAAATTATGTGAATGGTTCCAGTGGCACGACACAATTGTCCTTTGACATCACCACTGCGGTGAGTGGAAATTATTCCCTTCATTCCGTAACGCTCTATGATCATCAGGGAAATGCAAGGTCTTATAATGCTGATGAAATTCAAGCCGGGTTTGGAAATTCTGCCATAAGTTTTACAATCACAAACCCTTCATATTCCGAACTTATAATTTCCGATACTACTCCTTATACATTTTTGCCTGCTGAGGCGATATCACCAACAGGAGACCCTTTGATTGATGGTCTCTTGGAAGGTGTGCGCTATAGCATGCCTTCAGATGGGTCGCCGTTGATCATTACATATAGTTTTGTTGATCCTGACAGGTCTGTTTTTGATCAGAATGCAGGCTATGGGGCAGCAAATGTTCAGTATGAAGATGCAAACTTACTTGCAGCCCTTACTGGCGATCAACAAGCGACTGTGCGTGAGATTCTTAATGAAATTGAATCCTATACAAATATTATATTTGTTGAAGTCGAGGATAATGGCGAAAGTTCAGCGGGTCATTTCCGATTTTCCTGGACAGGCGGATGGCTGGACACGGGTATAATCGACAATTCTGCAGCATGGGCAAGTCCCCCAGTTAATACAGCAAAGGCAGGTGATGTTTGGTTATCTTTAAATAAATTATCCAATAATGTAGAAAAGGATGAAGTAGGTTATCTTTTTGATCATATCCTTGTTCACGAAATTGGTCACGCATTAGGTTTAAACCATCCCTTTGAAGGTACGGCTTCATTTGGCCATCTTCCTCTGGAATATGATGGAAATGATTTCACTGCAATGTCTTATAACAGAATCGCTGGTTCGGAAATAGAAAGCGGCCATTCTGCTCCAGAACATTTTATGTGGCTTGATATCCAGGCATTGCAATATTTGTATGGTTCTAATGCAGCAATCTCAGCTGGTGATGATACGTATCAATTTTTGCCTAATGAACGAAACTATATGACAATTTGGGATAGCGGTGGCATTGATACATTTGATGTAAGTTTGAATGATGCCGGTGTTTCCATAGACCTGAATTCAGGCAGTTGGAGTGATGTGGGGACGGAAGTTCATTATAGGGTTGTTGATTCTATGATAAAAGAGGATACCATCTACATCGCACCGGATACCGTGATTGAAAATGTTATCACCGGAGATGGTGATGATACGATCTATGGCAATGATCAGGACAATATTATTCAGACCAATGGCGGGAATGATCATATCTATAGCAGCTCTGGCATAGATATAATTGACGGCGGAGAAGGCGAAGATACCTATATACTGGTTGGTTCCCAAATTGACCTGAACCTGGTCGACCTTACAATGAACAATATGGAAATAATTGACCTTACCGGATCAGGAGATAACAGCCTTTCCTTCACATTGGACGATATTTTAGTGATGACAGATGTGGGCAATCATATAGTAATTAAAGGTGATACCGGTGATACCGTCACCTCCACAGCACAGGGCTGGGTACAGGGCGAAGATGAGACTATTGAAGGAGAAGTGTATCATGTTTATACATCTGGAGACGGTACATTGCTGATTGATACGGATATTTCCCAGGGTATTTCATAGGAATTTTCCTTTCACAGCTTCTTCTTATTGCATATCAATCACTTAGCCCGTAATCAAAAATCAATTTTGTACCATATTTTTTACCAAAACAGGCATTGGGAAAAATTTGCAAGCCGTTGCACAAAAAACCTACCTATTTTTAGTCTCTTTCGAATGATCCAAAAATTCCAGAATTTGGGAGGCTGTGCGTTCTGGGGCCTCTTCGTGGGGCATATGTCCCAAATCATCATGGGTGATGAGGCGGGAATGGGGGATGTTTTTATGGAGCCAGCCTGCCTGTTCAACCGGAATGATATTATCTTTTTTTCCCCAGAGAATAAGCGTCGGTGCTGTAATTTTCTTAAGCTCATCCGAAGGATCAGGTAAGGTAAATTCTTCAATATGGTCAATAAAAGCCTGACCATTTCCTTGTCTGCGCATCATTTGCCAATAAAGGCCGAGCCTTTCATTCGTCACCTTGGCCGGGTCTGAAAAAAGTCTGCCAAAAGAAAATTTGACGGCCATTTCAGGGGGCTGTTTAAAATATGCTACAAGAGCGCCCGGGACGGGCAGGGGTTTATCTTTCACGCCGTTAATGGAATATGCCCCGCTGCTGACAAGGATTAGATTTTCAACTCTTTGGGGGTTGGACACCGCAAATTTCCAGGCGATCAAACCGCCCAGGGAGTTGCCGGCCAGGCTGACCCGATCAAGTTTCAGGGCATCCAGTAGGTCTAACAGAAATTTGGCCCGTTCGGCCGGGGAATATCGTTTCATCTCATCTGGCCCTGTCAGCCCATGTCCTAACAGGTCATAACGAAAAATACGATATTTTGAGTTTAAGCGACTGGCCCAGCCATCCCAAGTTTCCAGTGAGGCGGTAAATCCATGGATCAGCACAAGGGGCGGCCCGTCCTTTGGCCCTTCTTCACGCACCCTGACCCGGGTGCCGTTCACCATAATAAACTTATCAGAATTTAAGAAATATTTCTGTTCCAGACCCAAACCATCATGCCCTCTGGTTACAGAAATGAGGCAGAAACTGATGCTCATTAATATGAAAACCTGAAAACCTGTCTTTTTTAATGAATTATACATCGCTTCCGTCCCTTCGATATAGATTATGCCTTAATTTTTATGACAAATGCGCCTGAAACCCTCTGCGAAAAAAAGAACCATACGTTCATAAGCCTCCCCCACATCATCCGAATGGCAGATGCCGCCGGACAGATTGTCAATTCGGCCCGTATCCGCCATGGTCAATGTCAGTGCGCCTGATAAAAAATGATAACCCCAATATATATCTTTTTCATCCGCCTCCGGCATGGCCTTCTTCAGCGCAATAATGAATTTCCCCACCAGTTCATCAAAAAAATCAGACATAAGTTCATTGCCCCAGGTCGGGGAATTATTGATATAGGCCACCAGTGAGCAATAAGCCCGCCAGCCCTTGTCATGACTTTCCTGAGCCTTTTGAATGGGCTGTAAAAAAGCTTCAATAATGGGTTCGAGTTGCAGAGATTTTCCCTCAGAATCCCGGACGACTCTTTCAAGCCTCTGGGCGCGTTCGGCGTTGATGATTTCTGCGCGTCTCAAGAAAACCGCCTTAAACAAGCCGCGTTTTGATTTAAAATAATAATTGGGCAGGGCCACATCCACTTCTGCCATTTTGGCGATTTGACGCATGGTTACACCATCAAAACCATGTCCTGAGAAAAGCACTTCCGCAGCATCTAAGATCCTGTCTTTCCTTCTTTTTTTCTGGTCGCTGCTTATGGCCATTTTACCTCCGGCACCTCACGTTTATTATTTGAAGCATAATCGGAAAACAGCAAAAATCCAAGTATGAATAATATTTTTTTCAACAAGCGTTGATTTTTTTTATTGACAATTCAACGATTGTTGAATTTAAATAAAGCTTCAGGATAACAGGCATTATGGGAAATGCCGTACAGGGAGGAATATCATGACCAGAAATAAATCCAAATGGATCACTTTAAAATATAGTCTATTATCGTCTATGGCCGTTACATGCTTGAATGTGGAGCCTGTTGTGGCGCAGGAAGAGCCGGCAATATTAGAAGAGATTACCGTAACCGCACGGCGGCGGGAAGAAAGCCTGCAGGCTGTGCCGATTGCAGTGACCGCTTTTTCTGCCATGGAAATTGAACGCCGTGGTATCGCCGACATTTCCGAACTGGCCCAGAGCGCTCCCAGTGTTACCTTGGAAGCCTCCCGCGCCACCAACAATACCCTGACCGCTTTCATCCGTGGTGTGGGTCAGCAAGACCCCCTCGCAGGATTTGAACAGGGTGTGGCCCTTTATATTGATGATGTTTATCTGGCGCGGCCCCAGGGTGCGCTTCTGGATGTTTATGATGTGGAACGCATAGAAATTTTGCGTGGCCCCCAGGGCACTTTATATGGCCGCAATGCGGTTGGCGGGGCCATCAAATATGTCACCAAACGCCTTGGGGACGAGGCCTCTCTCAATGTAAAAGCATCTCTTGGTAATTATGGCCAGAAGGATCTTGTGTTAAAAGGCTCCGTGCCCCTCTCTGATACACTTCGCATTGGCGCAGGTGTGGCCACATTAAACCGGAACGGCTTTGGTGAAAATCTGACAACGGGGGAAGAAAATTACGACAAACAGATTCTCGCCTTCCGGGCCAGCATGGAAATCACCCCCTCAGAAGATTTTTTCATCCACATCGCAGGAGACTATATGGATGATGATTCCAATGCCCGTCATGGCCATCGTGTGAACCCCGGTGCCGTGAGCGGCTTGCCGGTTCTGGACAATGTTTATGATACCCGTGCGGGTGTGGAAGGCAATGTGTCCTCTTCGGGTATCAATGGCAATAATGAACTGGTGGCCAAGGGGGTGAGCGCCAGATTAGAATGGGTCGCCAATGACCATATAACCTTCAAATCCATTACCGCCTACCGCGAAGATTATACGGAATCCGTCATCGATTTTGACAGTCTGGAAGTGGATGATATGGATGCGGAAGTGATTTATGATAATGAACAATTCAGTCAGGAACTGCAACTGCTTTATACCAGTGAACGCCTGAGCGGATTAATTGGTTTTTATTATCTTGATGCAAAAGCCTCCAATGATTTTGATGTTGTTTTGGGTCAGTTGGGCCGTGTGGCCTTTGGGACTGAGCTAACGGCTTATACAGGAGGCGTTGTGGAAACCAACGCCTGGTCTGCCTTTGCCGATTTCACCTATAGCATCACAGACGAACTTTCCCTGTCCGCCGGAGGACGTTATACCAGTGACAAACGTTCCGCCGATGTTTATCGGGAAGCCTTTCTGGGTGTGCCGTCCCCTTTCTTTGGCAACAGTTCTGCCTTTGGGCTGGGGCCAAGTAGTGACTTTGAAAGTCAACGCACCTTTAACAAATTCACGCCCCGTATTGTTCTGGATTATAAAATCAATGAAGACACGACCTCTTATGCCTCTTTCTCAAAAGGATTTAAGGCGGGAAGTTTTGATCCCCGGGGGGCTAATCTGACAGATGCATCAGTGGCAGAAGGATTTGCCCCTGAAAATCTGACAACCTGGGAAGCGGGTATCAAATCTACGCTGGCCGATGGCCGGGCACGGATTAATCTGGCACTTTTCCACAGTTCATACGAAGATATGCAGATCCCGGGTTCCCTGCCTATTGATACCAATAATGACGGCATCAATGATGATTTTGTCGGCACGGTTACAAACGCGGGTCAATCAACCATTAAGGGGATTGAGCTTGAAGCCACCGTTCTTTTAAGCGATGGCCTGACACTGCAGGCCAGTATGAGTGCGCTTGATGCCAATATTGATGAATGGATTTTAAATGGCGTTAATGTGGCTTCTGAGCGGGCGGTGCAGAATACGCCTGAATTTATGTCTTATGTGAGCCTGAATTATACCACTATAGTGGGGAATGGGGATTTGAGCATCTCTGGCAGCTGGTCTTATAAGGGTGATGTGGTCCAGTTTGAATCCCCCGTGCCGGAAATCGATCAGAAAGCTTTCAGCCTGTTTGATGCCAGTGTGGTCTGGCTTCATGAAGACGGCCATTGGTCGATTGGTCTGCATGGTAAAAACCTGAGCGATAAACGCTATAAAACAGCCGGTTATAACTTTGGTGCCCCCTATAATCCGCTGGGCCTGGAAAATAACATTTTGGCTTTTTATGGCGCGCCTCGTACGGTAACGCTGAATGTTGGTTATACATTCTAAAAAACCTTCCGGTGCAGGATATAATCCTGCACCGTTTAATATGATATGCATTCTCGGAGAAATATAATGACGGGCTTTGAGCCTCATGACCCCCTGTTGCCAGAAATATTTGCGCTTCATGGTCGCTGGCGCAGCCATAAAGAGGCCGTGATTTGTGGTGAAGACCGTTTAACCTGGTCAGAATTTGACCATCGCTGTAATCAGGTAGCCAATGCCCTGAGCGGACTGGGTCTTATGCCCGGTGATACGATCGGCATCCTCATGTCGAATTCTATTGCCATGGTGGAGACATTATTCGGGGTGATGAAGGCAGGACTGGTTTCGGTTCCCATCAATCTGAGTGTATCCGAAAATGCAATTGAATCCATGTTTAAAGATTCAAATATAAAAGCCCTTTTTGCCACCGAGGATCAGGCCGCTCGCCTGTCCCTGATCAGGGGCCTTCCCGAACATTTGATTGTAACTGGCCCGGCTAAAGGCATTGGTCTTTCTTATGATGAACTTATATCCACACAACCCACAACCCCCCCCGATGTTGTTGTAAAGGCAGAGCATATTCTGAATATTATTTATAGTTCAGGCACAACGGGAATGCCCAAAGGCATTGTACAAACCCACAAGGCGCGTCGGGACTGGGCACTGGATTTATCAAATGCCCTGCGTTATCACGGGGCGGCCCGCACATTGATCACCATCGGTTTATACAGCAATATCAGCTGGGTTGCCTTGCTCTGCACCCTGATTGGAGGCGGCACCATCATCGTGGCAGAAAAATTCAGCCCGGACGGTTTTCTGAACATCGTCGCCGCAGAGAAAATAACCCATACCGCCATGGTGCCGATCCAGTATCAGCGGGTGGTCGAACAGATGGGACATCAGGATTATGATGTATCGACCATGCAGGCCATGATGGCGTGTGGCGCACCGCTCCATGAAGAGGTCAAAAGCCAGATATTTGACCTTTTCCCCTGTGGCATCATTGAATTATATGGTTTGACGGAAGGCATCATTACCACTTTGGACCCGGAAGATGTTGAGGGCCGCCTGAAATCCGTCGGCAAACCCCTTCTGGGAACAGATATTAAAATACTGGATGAGAAGGATCAGGAATGCGCCCCGGGTCTGTCCGGTGAAATTGTCTCTTACGGGCGTATTACCATGCGGGAATATTTGAACCGGCCCGAGGAAACAAATGAGGCCAGCTGGGTCGATGACAGGGGTCGCAAATGGATCAGAACAGGGGACATTGGTTTTTGTGATGATGAGGGTTTTATCTATATTGTCGACCGCAAGAAAGACATGATTTTATCGGGCGGACAGAATATCTATCCTCAGGATATTGAGGCCGTGATCATTCAGCATGATAATATCCAGGATGTTGCCGTTATCGGTGCCAAGTCCACCCGGTGGGATGAAACCCCGATCGCCCTGGTTGTGGCTGATAAAGATATTGAATATGATCAAAAGTCCATACTGGACTGGTCTAATGAAAAGCTTGGAAAACAACAAAGAATAAGGGATTTGATTTTTGTGGAAGACCTGCCCCGCAATCCCAATGGCAAGATATTAAAAGGTGAATTACGCAAAATATACGGGCAGAAAATTTATGACTGATTATCGTGAGCATTATTATCAAAGCCCGGATGGCTTAACACTCTATGCCAAAATATATAATCCGAACCAGAAGGATCAGACCATCCTGTGTATGCATGGTTTGACCCGCAACTCTGCGGATTTTGACGCTGTCGCCGAACATTTATCTGAGCACTACCGCGTGATCAGTGTTGATCAGCGCGGTCGGGGCAACAGTGAATGGGATCCGGATATCAACCATTATACGCCCCTCAACTATGTGCAGGATATGTGGGCCCTGCTCGATGGTTTGCATATTGATCAAGTGGCCTTGATCGGCACCAGCATGGGCGGCTTGATGTCCATCATGATGGGGGCCGAGGCCCCGAACCGGATTATGGGCATTGTTTTAAATGATATTGGTCCCCAAATCGAAAGCAAGGGCCTGGAACGTATTAAAAATTATATTGGTCAGGATAATTCATATAATAGCTGGCAACATCTCGCCGATATCACCAAAGAAATCCACGGCCAGGTTTTTCCCAATTATCGCAATGAAGATTGGCTCAAGATGGCAAAACGCACCGGTTGTGTGGGGGAAGACGGCATGATCCGTATGAATTATGATCCGGCCCTCGCCAAACCCGTCCATGTGGGTCAGAAAGCGGCCATTCCCCTGGATCTCTGGTCATCTTTTGATGCGCTCAAGGGTAAAAAAATTCTCACCATTCGCGGTGAATTATCCGACATCCTCAGCATCGATGTGCTCGATAAAATGGCCCGGAATCACAAAGGCCTGAAAACCCATACCGTCCCGAATGAGGGGCATGCCCCCATGATGGACGACAAAGCAACCCTTGCGGTCATTGATCTTTGGGCCGAACAGGTCTTTGGGGGGAATTGAAATGAGTGAAGAAATTATCACAACAATGGAAAAAAAGACCTTGGCAAATAATCGTTATTATGTGCTGGCCCTGCTGACCCTTGTCTACACGTTTAATCATATTGACCGGCAAATCCTGACCATTCTTCTAGAGCCTATTCGCATGGAATTTAATTTAAGCGACACTGCATTGGGGGTTCTTACAGGCATCGCCTTTGCCCTCTTTTATGCCACATTGGGCATTCCCGTTGCCCTTTGGGCTGACCGGGGCAATCGGCGCAACATCCTTGCCCTGTCCCTGACCATATGGTCCGGCATGACGGCGCTGAGCGGTATGGCATCTAATTTCACGCATCTTCTATTGGCCCGTATCGGTGTGGGTATTGGCGAGGCGGGAGGCACCCCGCCGGCAACCAGTATAATTGCTGATTTATTCCCCCCCGAGAAGCGGGCAACCGCCCTTGGCGTATATACCACAGGGATCAGCTTTGGCATTCTGGCAGGTTTCCTTATCGGCGGATTTATTTATGAGGCCTATGGCTGGCGCATGGCCTTTTTTGTGGCGGGCATACCGGGCTTGTTTTTGGCCGCCATCGTGCGCTTCACCCTCAATGAACCGGTCAGGGGCCTGTCGGAGCAGCGCGAGGCAACAGAAAAAGCGCCCGGTATGCGGGACATATTATCTTTTCTTAAAAAACAGAAATCTGCACAACATCTTTTATTCGGCGGGGCGTTAATCTGTATTGTTGCCAATGGCTGGCTTGCCATGATTGCCCCTTATCTGATCCGTAATTTCGACATTAGTGTCAAAGAAGCCGGGATTTCTCTTGCCATTCTAATTGGTGTTTTTGGCGGTTTGGGGGCAATTATTTTCGGCCATATTTGTGACCGTTTATCCCAACAATCCCTAGCCTGGCGCCCCCGTATGATCATGCTGGCCACAGCCATATCCCTGCCCTTTCAAGTGGCTTTCTTATTTTCAGATAATATCTGGATTGCCTATGCCTTTTACGCGGTTCCCTCCCTGTTAGGACTACTTTATGCCTCCCTTGCCTATACCGCAATGCAGGAGCTTTTCCCCCTGCGGATGCGGGCATTTGCAGCGGCCCTGATGCTGTTTTGTCTGACGTTGGTTGGCATTGGCGGCGGCCCTGTTATCGTGGGCGCATTGAGCGATATGTTCAAAGATTCTTACGGTGACGCTTCCCTCAAATATGGGCTTCTTATTGTTCTGGGCTTTTCCCTGTGGAGTTTATTCCACCTGCGTCTGGCAGAACGGGATTATATGACCGACGTGGAAAAAGCCAAAAAATACTAATCAATTTAGTGTGGATCCCTCAGGGCGTGAGTCAATTCAACTTGCAAGTGCGCCAACTGTAAGCAATGGGTTTAAGCTATTTGATTTTTGGTTCTCAAAATCGAATTAATCAATAATAAATGGGGGAAGCTCAAAAGATGGTGACGATATAATATCTTTTTCATCAAAATCTGATAGCATAGGGCTTGGGGAATATTAATGTGCAAAGATAATAATCCGTAATGGCGGAATAGAAAATATTGCCCATGTGATTGCCTATGTGGAAGAATATTTGTAACAGTGAATAAGTTTGGCCTTAGGCAGGAGTATCAAAATATGTTTCTTAAGTCCAAGTGGCAAATCAATGGTTGATGGTATAGAAAAGATTGATGATGCCGGAAGTTGGTTGATTTCAACTAAATGGATGCCGCCACGTTACCATGTATCTGTCATAAGCCGATCACGGTTGATTAATTTTCTTGATTCAGGCCTGAAGCATAATTTATGTCTGGTAATCGCGCCAGCAGGTTTTGGAAAGACAACATTATTAAGCCAATGGCGAAAAAATATATTGTCTAAAAACATCAAAGTTGCCTGGCTCACCCTGGATGAATCGGATGGAGATGTTAATAATTTTTTATGTTACATCATTTTCTCCCTCATTTCATCTGGCCTCAATCTTGATAGGCTTGAGATGCTTGCGGAACAGGGATTATCTGATACGTCACCTCGGTCATGTCTTGGACTTCTTCTGACAAAAATTTCTGAATATGGTGAGCATGTTGTTCTTGTTCTGGATGATTACCACCGAATAAAGACACCTGAAATTGATCTTTTTATGGATGTTTTTCTGGATAACATGCCACATAATCTTCATGTGGTCATAAATACGCGGGAAAGACCTCATTTCGACTTGTCTAAATTGCGTTCGATGGGGAAAATTATAGAAATTAGCCCTGAGGCGTTGAGGTTTGATCAGTTTGAAATGAAAGAGGTCTTGCCCCTTGATTTGACGGAAGAACAATATGCGGATCTTCTTACCAAAACAGAAGGATGGCCAGTGGCCCTTCAGTTGGTGAGCCAACTTATTGCTTCAGGTGGGGATAAGGATAAGATTATAAAGTCATTTTCTGGAAAATCAGAACATTTGGCGGAATATCTTTCTGAGCAGATTATGTGTAAATGTTCTGAGGAAATGCAAGAATTTCTGATCAAGACATCCATATTGGAAAGAGTGAATAACAGTCTCGCTTATGCTTTATGTGGAATAAAAGACGGTTTTGAAAAACTGAAAAAAACCGGAAGTATTAATGCTCTTTTTGTTCCCATTGATGATGAAAGGAAATGGTTACGCTATCATCTTTTATTTTCTGATTTTCTCAAAGCCATGCTCAGACAACGTTATCCCGATGAAATCCCGGCCTTATATTTAAGCGCATCGAGATGGTTTGAGGCGGAAAATAATCTCAACGAAGCCGTGCGTTATGCCTGCCTTGCCGAGGATTATGGACGGGCGGCGCAAATGATAGAAAAGGCAGGGGGTTGGGAATTAATTTTATACGGAGGCATTGGTTTTTTAAGAAGTTTGCTGCGTTATATTCCAGAAGAACATTATAAAGATTTTCCCCGATTGCAAATTGCGCGCGCCTATTTATTTCAGAAAGAGGGAAAGATAAGAGATGCTCGTAATTATATAGAATTTTCTCGGTGTAATCCCAAAATTCAGTCCGATGATTTCAAGATGCACTTAAAGGCATTCAACCGGGATTTCAGGACTATGGAAATTTTACAGACCACCTATGAAGATAAATTCCACATTAACAGTAAGCAGGAATTATTAGCGGACATTCAACAAATAGATCCGAGCGATGCCTTATCACTTGGGGTTGTATATTGTGCGTTGGCCTTGATAACGGAATATAACGGAGAATTTGAAAAAGGGCTTGTCTATATTCAGGATGGCATTCGTTCTATGCGGGGGGCCAACAGTGTATTGGGTCTAAATTATTGTTACGTCCATCTGGGGCGGCTTTGTTTCCACCAGGGAAAATTGCGTCAGGCCGAAGCCTATTTCCGGGAGGCGCAAAATATGGCAGATGAGAATTTTGGCTCCGACAGCGGGTTAAAATATATTGCTGATGTATCGCTTCTTTCTTTGCAGGACTGGCGGGGGGATATGGGGGATGACTTGGGGCAGTTTAATATCGCTCTTGAGCATATCGAACAATTTGATGGCTGGTTCGAAATTTATGTTTGTTCTTATGAATTATTGTTATCGCGCGCTTCTCGTGAGAGAAAAGTCACTCAAATTAAAGAATTGAGAGACAGGTGCCAGAAAGTTGTCGATGAAAGAACCATAGAACGGCTTGGCGTGTTTGTGGAATGTTGTAATCTGATTATTGCAACCATGGAAGAAAACAGTCTTGAGGCTGAACGCATTTTGTTTAAGGCACAAAAATATCTCTCTCCCGGGCAATGGAAATTAGACCAGACCTTATGGCGGCCTTATCATTATATTGGCTTGGCCGCTGCAAAATGGCACATCAAATCAAAAGATTTTGATAAAGCCCACGTCTTGCTTATGGACTTGGAAGACTGCTGTCGAACCATAGGGGCTACATGTTCATTGCTCAGTGTACTTATTGTACATTGCGACCTTGAATATCAGCGCGGTGATATGAAAGCGGCTTCTGATCATTTGTTTGATGCAGCGGCCTTGGCTTGGCCAGAAAATATTGTAAGGCCGTTTACGGATAATGATAATATTATCCAAATTATTTCTGCGACCTGTGGTGCGCGTCGTGAAAAAAACATAGACCGTCTGGCATTGAATTTCCTTCAGAAATGCACAGAAAAAGTCAAAAAATCCAAGAAAACTGCTTTGTCTCAACAGAATATCTTGAGTAGTCGGGAGATGGAGGTGCTGATTGAGTTGCAAGGCGGTTTATCAAATAAAGAAATTGCCCGCACGCTTGAAATGACGGAACATACGGTCAAGTTTCATTTGAAAAATATTTTCCCGAAATTAGGTGTTGATAAAAGAGCCAAGGCACTTATTGCGGCGCGCAAGATGGGACTTTTTGGATAAAATACCCTACCCATAGGAGTAGTTTTATCCATTGTGCCCAAAAAACTATCCTGATTATACCCAATTCTACTCTTCTGGATGATTGTGTCGACGGCATAATCCGAAAATAATCTCACTATCGAAAAAAGTTAAAATAATAAACCGTCATAATTTGAAATGTGGAGAGTAGTATGAAAACATCTTTTGGAAGAATAGGCGCAACATCCATTATGGCGCTATTGGCTTTTAATGCACAGGCAGCACAGACAGAGCCGAGTGACGAGGAAACAATTTCCGTCCTGGAAGAAATCGTCGTTACGGCACGTATGCGGGCTGAAAGTTTGCAAGATGTTCCTTTGAGTGAAACAGCCTTTTCAGCACAAGCCATCGAAGATTCCCGTATTGATACGGTGGATGATTTTCTGCAATTGACCCCTAATGTGACCCTTGCCAATGCGCAAAGCGCCGGTGTTTCATTTATGACGATCCGGGGTATTTCACAGGTTCGCAATGGTGAAACACCCGTTGCCGTTGTTGCGGACGGTGTATTGCAAATCAATAGCCGCCAATTAACTCAAGCCATGTTTGACATGAAAGCTATCGAAGTATTACGGGGGCCACAAGGGGCTCTTTACGGGCGTAATGCGGCAGGTGGCGCCATTCTGATTAGCGCCAATGGCCCAACTGATGAAATGGAAGGTTATGTCCGTGGGACGATCGGTAATGGTAATGAATATGTCCTTCAGGGCGCGGTTGGTGGCCCTCTTATAAAGGATAAGTTGAATTTTCGTATAGCGGGCAAATATCAGGATGTAGGCGGTTACTTTCTTAATAAACAGTTAGATAAAAAGGCTGATTATCTGAAGGATTTGACTGTACGGGCCATTTTTGATGCGAAATTATCGGATAATCTGACGGCAACATTACGGGGCAGTATCGTCAGAACCGATGGAGGTGCCTTGAATTATCATTTCCAATCCGTTGTTTTTGACGGCGATAGTTGTAACTCATCAAATCCCTTTGGCGGACCAGCGCCTGATGCGGATGTGGTTAACCGTACTTTTTGTGCAACGAACCTGGGCTCAAATGAGCGAGATATAGATGAGTTATCTCTGAAGGTGGATTATGATGTGGGTAATGTGACCTTTACCAACATCCTGTCCTATGTCAGGGTTATGGAATATGGTGAGGGGGATCAATTCCCTTATACCAATGAGGTTGATGTTTTTGGCATATTTGACGGAACACAAACCCAATTTGTCGATATTAATGCCTGGAGCGAAGAGTTCCGCATTGCCTCAAATGATGAAGGCTCTCTTCAATGGATGGTCGGCGCTTATTACTTAGATACAAATCGCTTTATTTCCTCAACAACAGGCAATGATAACCGTCAAGGTTTTGAACGTATCGAGAGAACGCCAAATTTTGATAGCACCGTAAACCCAACCATGTCTTTCATTGCAGATGATAATGATAATCGGGCATGGGCATTGTTTGGCAATGCGTCTTATGCCGTGTCGGAAGATTTGGAAATTGCACTTGCTTTGCGTTATGACGAAGACAAACGGGTGCAGAATATATCACCGTTAAATACAGCAGTTCTGCCAGTAGGCTGTACAACCAACGCGCTTGCAAATTGTCGTCAGGAAAGAACTTACAGCAAGTTACAACCAAAAATATCTTTGAAATATGCCGCTTCAGAAGATGTTAATCTTTATGCATCTTATGGCGAAGGCTTCCGCAGCGGGCAGTATAACCAGTTTGGTGTTGGTGCGGCGGCGGCTAGTTTTGGTGTTGAGGGTGTTCGTGATGTGGTTGATGCCGAAATTGCCAAAACCTATGAAGTGGGTTTTAAAAGTGATCTTGCGGACGGGCGGGTCCGCTTGAATGCCGCCTTGTTCCACACAAAAACAAATCCATTATACTTTGTATTTGTGGGCGCCGTTGGTGGGCAGGTGCTGGTGAATATCGACGAGGTTCGTTTGATGGGCGGTGAAATTGAGGTGATGACCAAAGTTTCAGATGGTCTTGATGTGTATGCATCCTTTGGTTATACGGATAGCGAAATTCTGGCCGATAGTCTTAATCCTGCCAATGCTGGCAATCAAGCGCCCTATGTTGCAAAGACGACATTTAATATTGGGGCACAATATCGTACAGATATTACCAATAAAATTGGCCTTGTTGCCCGGGTTGATTATGAACGCCGTGGCGCGCAGTTCTGGGACCCGGAAAATTCAACAGACCGAAGTGCCATTGGACTTGTTAATGCCCGTATTGGTTTTGAAGACATAAACGGGAAATGGTCCATTATGGGATCGGTCAATAACCTGACGGATAAGGCTTACAACGCCGAATGGGTTTTAGGGGGCTTTTCTACGCCGGCTCAGCCACGCATATGGCGTATCGATGCAAAGGTGAATTTCTAAAATTGAGCCATGTTTTTCAGGAAGGGCTTAGCCCTTTTTGAAACGCAAGCAATATTTAGCAATTAACTTTTATGGATCCACAGGGGATAAGTTCAATGAAAATCTACCCTACTAATTTCACGTCGGATACTGTTGAAATTACAGAATTATTTAAAATAACGGCTGCAGAGAGAAAACCGGCGAACCTCGATGTTGGCGTAGCAGGATTTCCAGAAGGTTTGCGCCATCCACCCGAAGGCATGTCGGCCCATGTACAAGATGAAATCTCTATCATATTGGACGGTGGCTTTGTGTTGGAAACGAAAGAAGGAAAATATGAATGTAAAGCCGGTGATGTGATTCATATACCGGCCGGAGAAGAGCATGCCTCAACGGCCATTGGCTATGGCAAGGTTTTTTATGTTCTGTTTGGATAAGATTTTATATTACAAGGATTTACGATGCGTGCAGCAAGCGATGTCGGCGGAACATTTACCGATCTTGTCTATTATGATTATGACAAGAAAACAGGGAAATGCGGGCCAGTAAAAACAGCCAAGGCAGATACAACGCCGCCTAATTTCGAACAAGGCGTTATGAATAGCATTCACAAGATGGGCCTAAAACCCGCTGATATGGTTTTCTTTGCTCATGGTTCTACGGTTATCATTAATGCTCTGACGGAAAGAAAGGGTGTTAAAACGGCTTTGATCACCACCAGAGGCTTTCGCGACGTGTTGGAAATTGCGCGCGGAAACCGCCCGGATCTGTTTAATTTTAATTTTCGCAAACCAAAAGCCTTTGTTGATCGCTACTTGCGCTTAGAACTGGAAGAGCGGGTTACCTACAAGGGGGAAATACAGAAACCTGTTGATTTGTCGCCGCTCGCCTCACAAGTTGAATTTTTAAAGGCCGAGGGTGTTGAGGCCATCGCCATTAGTTTTCTGCATTCCTATATCAATGCGGCAAATGAGCTTGCTGTTGTGGAGTGTATTAAAGCACTTTGGCCGGAAGTTTCCGTTCTGGCCTCAAGCGAAATCAGCCGGGAATGGCGGGAGTATGAGCGTACAAATACCACTGTTCTTTCGGCCTATGTTCATCCCATCGCTAAAAAATATATAGAATCTTTGGAAAAGAAACTGACAGACGAAGGTTTCAAAGAAAATCCTTATATGATGCAATCCAATGGGGGCATTGCCACTGTTCAGAGTGCAAAAGATAATCCCATAACCATGGTTGAATCTGGCCCCGCGAGCGGTATTTTCGCGGCGGCTTATCTTGGCAATATGATTGATGAGAAGAATCTGATTGTTTTGGATATTGGCGGGACTACGGCAAAATGTGCTTTGATAGAAGATGGCGACGTAAAAGTTACCACAGAATATTATATTGAAAAGAATAAAAAATCACCCGGATATCCCATACAAACCCCCGTATCAGAGATTGTTGAAATTGGTAATGGCGGCGGCAGTATTGCCTGGACTGACAAGGGCGGAAAACTTCACGTGGGGCCGCAATCGGCGGGCGCAATGCCTGGGCCTGCGGCGTATGGCCGTGGTGGTACAAAGCCCACGACAACGGATTCTAATCTCATTTTGGGGCGCATTGATAAAGATTGTTTTGTCGGTGGCGAGGTTGAACCGGATATGGATAGTGTGCATAAGGCTTTTGCCCCCATTATGGCTGATCTTGGCGTATCCTTGGAGGAGGCCGCCCGTGGTGTGGTAAGAATTGCCAATGCCAATATGACCAATGCGCTTCGTCTTGTATCCACAAATAAAGGTTATGATCCCCGTGACTTTACCCTCATTGCTTTTGGGGGGGGCGGTGCCATGCATGCGGTGGCCTTGGCAGAAGAATTAAAAGTTTCTAAAGTCATGGTGCCCGTGAACTCATCGGTTTTTTCCGCATGGGGAATGTTGCTTACGGATCTCAGACGGGATTATTTACAAACCCATCCTCTCTTGTTGTCTCATGATAACGCTGAAACATTGTCTGCTGTATTTAAAAGTCTCAAGGAAAAGGCGCGGGCAGATTATTCTCAGGACGGGGTCGAGGCGGATGAGGAAATATTTTTCGAATATCTCGCTGATTTGCGCTATGTGGGACAGGAACATACGGTAAAACTTGCACTTGTGCTGAATGATCTAGGGGAAATTGATTTAGAGGAAAGCATCCGGAATTTTCATCAATCTTATGAAAAACGCTTTACCTATAAACTTGATGCCGATGTTCAACTTGTGAATTTTCACCTGATTGCGAAGATCGTCGTACCAAAGCCTGAAATAGTTAAAAAGCAGGTCAGTGGCTTGAGCTTGTCTGATACCATTCTTCATCATCGCGCGGTGGACTTCGACCAACATGGCATTCATCAGGCCGTGGTTTATGATGGCCAGAAATTAGAAGCTGGCATGACTTTTTTCGGCCCCGCTATTATTCAGGAGCCATCTGCGACACTGGTTATCTCGCCTGGACATCAAGCCCAAATTGATGATTTTGGAAATTATATTATCCATCTTAAAGTTAAGGGAAAGGAGGTCTGATTATGGACATTTTTACAACAGAAATTATTAAGGACTCCCTTGTTGCACTTGGGGATGAGATGTTTAATGCCATGATCCGCACCAGTATGAGTCCGATCATTTATGAAACAACGGATTTTGCGGTTGGTGCGACCGATGCCAAAGGTAATCTTCTGGCGCAGGGCAATGGTGTGACGGCATTCCTCGCCACGTTAGACACCGCCGTACAAAGCACATTGGAACATTATCCTGACGCGGGTGATTTAAAACCCGGTGATGTGATTATTACGAATTCGCCCTATCATGGTGGGGGCACCCATTTATCGGATGTGGTAATAATTTTACCCGTATTCCATGAGGGCAACCTGGTCGCATTTACGGTGAATAAGGCCCATTGGACAGAGGTTGGTGGAACGGAACCCGGAAGTGTGTCCACCCGTGCAACAGAAATTTTTCAAGAAGGCCTGCAATTCAATTTTCTGAAACTCTATGATGAGGGAAAAATCAGTGATGCTTTGGTCGGTATCATTGAAGCCAATGTAAGGTTGCCGGAAAGCACACTCGGCGATATGCATGCCGGTGTTGCCGCCGCTCGTGTTGGTGCTAAAAGAATATTGGAGATCATTGAGAAATATGACAAAACCTCCGTTCTTCATGCCATGGATGATCTTTTGGACTATGGCGAGCGTATGACAGAGGCCGAATTATTGAAATTGCCGCAAGGCATTTATGAGGCGACGAGCATTGTCGAGGAAGATGGTTTGGGTAATGGCCCCTTCACAATTAAGGTCAAGGTTACCATTAAAGGCGGTAAAATGATTGCCGATTATACAGGATCTTCGCCACAAGTAGCAGGCCCGATTAATTGTTCTTATACAGGGCTTGTGACGGGGGCGCGTTGTTTGTTCAAGGCCGTAACCAATACAGAAATCCCCGCTAACGGCGGATGTTTTCGGGCCTTAGAGATTATCTGTCCCTTGGGAACGATCATCAGCGCCCAGTCCCCTGCACCCGTATCCCTTTATTATGAGCCATTAATCGCGGCCATTGATGTTATGTGGAAAGCATTGGCACCTGTTATGTCAGACCGTCTTCCTGCGGGACATCAACGGAGTGTGGGGGCCACTTTTCTTAGTGGTATTCACCCTGATACAGGCGATTTATTTGTCATGGGGGAACCTTTAGTCGGCGGTTGGGGGGCAAGTTGCGATCTCGACGGTGATAATGGTCAGTTTTGCTGCGCAAATGGCGAGACATTTAATATCCCTACAGAATTATTTGAAAGCAGGTACGGCGTTCAAGTGAACCAATATGGCTTTCATAATGAAGATGGAGGTGCGGGAGAATTCAGGGGCGGTAAGGGGGTTGTGCTTGATTATTGTATCACATCAGATGTGTCTTATCTTACCTATGCGGCGTCAAATACGGTGGCGCGCCCGTGGGCCATGAATGGTGGAGAGGAAGGCTCAAATAACTATGCCCTTATTCTGCGTCATGATGGATCGCAAGAAAGATATCATATGTGCACAACCGTTCCTGTAAATAAGGGTGAGGTTGTTCGTCTTATGACAGGCACAGGGGGCGGTTATGGCGACCCCAAGAAACGTCCAGCCAAAAAAGTGCAAGAAGATATAAAAAATGGCTATATCACTTCAGCGCAGGCGTTGAAATTTTATGGTTTGGAATGGGTGTAAATATTGGAAATCGAAATCAGGAGGATATGAGCCAAGAACAATATGATTATTCCGGTAATCCTGTTCCAGGCTTTGTCACCTTAACTTTTTAGAGACGCAGAATTTCTACAGAAGCTTAGGCTCTGAGCAAAGAAAAAACCCCGCCAATGGCGGGGTTTTTGTTTTGTTTGTGAAGGGCTGGTCGTTTACCAGACATAGCGGATATTGGCCTGCGCCCGGTTCACATCCAGGTTGCTGCTAAAGGTTCCGCTGTAGGTCACGCCTAGGGTCACACGATCCGACAGGTGGGTGAGAAAGCCTGCTTCAATTCGGAACTGGTCTTTGGGCAGGTTGACACCATATATGTCAAATCCATCCTCCGGAAGCGCTTGGAAGGCGGCCACTGCGGAGCGGTCCAGATCGCCAAACTCATGATCCCAGAACAGGCCCAGCATGGGGACGAAGCGGATATTTTTCTCGTCATCCTGACGGCTCAACCGCACGCCCAGAGCCGATTTCAGGGAGGTCACTTTGTTGCTTTCGAAAGCAAGGCCAAGGTCGCCGCCACCATCTTCGGCAAAGGCGTCTCTATTCAGTTGCGAAAATTGCAGATCAGCCAGAGTCTGAACCGACAATTCACCCATGGTATAATGCTTGCGGATGTGCATGTTGGCCATCACGCTGTGTCCGTTGGGCGAGGCCTTGATCAGGCTATTCTGGGAGGTGGTTTGAAGGCTGCGGGAAGTCTCGTAATAATCCAGAGAGAAACCGAGGCTTGCGCCTAATTCCACACCGTTTGTCGTCTGGTGTGCCATATAGGCGGCCGTATCAAGACTGGTGCGGCCATTGTCGTTACTGCCAGTGTTCAGACGCGATCCACCAAGTGCAAAACCAAACCTGGTGCGTGCGCTCTGATAGTCGAAGCTGGTCATGGCCCCGCTTGCGTTATAAGAATAACCCATGGCATTGCCGTCGGTGTCCACATCGCCCCATTCACCATAGAGATTGCCGGAAATGGCCCAGCGCCCGTCATGATCCTTACGGCCCATCATGCCCAAAGCATTATCCATTACCTGCCCCATAAAGGCCTGACGCGCCCGCAGGGTGGGTGTTGCCAACCGTACCGAGGTCTGGTTCAGCAGCTGGTTGAAAGCAGGGGTGGCTTCGCTGCGAAGGGTCCAGGTCATGTCCTCGACAAAATTGACAAGCTCGGTACTGCCCCCAGCGGAATCGGCCAGTGCAGCGAGGGCATCCAACTGCGCCCCGACGACTTGATTCTGCGCGCTCATTTCCGGCAGAATAAAACTGTCGCGATCCAGGCGAACCTCAAAGGAATTCCCATGATAAAGGGGAGTGAAGGTCATGAAATAGGGTGTATCGCCATTCACCACATCGAATGTGCCGGTGATCCCGCCTGTGGCGGTCAGGAATTCGAACGTATCGCCCAGCTCATTGTCGCCGCGCACAAAGTCGCTGAATACCTCAAGAGTCCCGGAAATATTGGCCGCGCCGGTGACGATCAGCAAGTCATTGTCCGACCCCCATATTTCAAGCTCATATGTGCCTGCGGATTCCTGTGTGTAATTACCATCAATGGTCAGGGTATCTATCGAGTTGCCGGGTGCGACACGACCGGATTGAACCGTCACATTACCCCGGATTAAACTGCGCCCCTGAAGTTTTGCGCCGTCAGCCACCGTGACATCCGCTTCCACAAGGGAATTTACCGCCAGAGCCCCCTTGGTTACGGCAATATTATCCAGCTTGACATTGCCTGCAAAAGTCACCTTTCCGTCGCCTTCAGTTTCCAGATTCTCAAAGTTGCTTAATTTATCGAAATTGATAGTCACCGTAGTATTGGCGGCATTCTGGGTCTTGAGCGTATCGGTGCCACCACCGCCGTCCGCGATGCCCCCAAACACGGCCCCTGCGCCCCAGATCAAGGTATCATTGCCGCCGCCAAAAGTGACTGTGCCGTTTATGGCACCATTATTGGTCAGAATGTCATCGTCCGTGTTTCCACTTACAGTGCCACCCGAGGAAACCGAAATATTATTGTTGCCGTTGTCCAGGAAGACATTGCCATTGATGGTGCCGTTATTGATCAACGTATCGTTATCGGCACCCATTCTGACATTTGCGCCGCTATCAACGGCAATATTATTGTTGCCATTGCCAAGGAAAACGCTGCCGTGTATCGTCCCGTTATTGGTCAGTTCATCATTGTCTTCGCCAAAGGAGATTACACCGCTGTTTGAGCCGGTTAGAGTGTGTCCGCCATTGCCAAGTTGGATATTTCCGTGGATATTCCCACTGTTTACAAGTGTATCGGAATCCTTGCCTTCAACGATAAATTTCCCGGTATGAACGTCATAGTTATGGCCATAGGCCCCCAATGACACCGCGCCGATGATCGTGCCTTTGTTGGTCAGGTTGTCCACGTCGGTCGCCTTGAACACAGGATCCTCATCGCCTGTGCCGAAAGTCCGTGTGGTGGTTGCATCGCCCAGCTTTACTTCGCCGTCAATGGTGCCGCCTTCTTCAACCGTTAGCATATCATCGCCACCACCCAGAGAAACCATTCCCCGGATTGTACCGCTGTTGACAATGGTGTCCGCATCGGACTGGCCTTGATGGGCATATGAGGAACTCAAGCCGCCGAATTGTGTTTCACCGCCAATATAGACCTCCGCAGACGCGCTCGTGATATTACCGGTGACATCGGCCGAGTTTGTGAAGCTGTCATCATCGTGGCCAAGATTGATATTACCGGTGAGAATGCCCGTATTGGTCAGATTGTCTGTTCCTGAACCCAGGTCAACATCACCGGTAATGGTTTTGTTATTGGTCAGGCGATCTGTTCCTGCACCGAAGAGGATATTGCCGGTGAGCGTACCCGTATTGGTCAGATTGTCTGACCCCGATCCAAGTTCGACGGTTCCGGTGAGCGTGCCCGAATTATCAATGGTGTCGTCGCCATCGCCGGTGCTGAAGGTCGCCACGACAAAAAAGCCGCTGATATTACCACTGTTGGTCAGCGTGTCATTACCCGCGCCAAGATCCATGCCGGCAGCTGTTGTGAAGATAGTTCCCTGGTTGGCCACCTCGTTCGCGCCGCCATCACCGTAAAAATTGGCGACAATATTGTTTTCAATGCTCACCCTGCTGGTCGCAGTCATATAAACACCGCCGCCATAGACATGCTCGCCGGTCAGAGACCAGTCAGCATCCACGTTGGTGCCATTCACATTCAGAATTTCATAACCAACATAGTCCCCTTGGGCAAGGCTACCGCTACCCTGTAATTCCAGAGTATCCGTGCCATCGGCCAGATCCGCGCTGGCTTCCACTGTTTTGCCAAGCGCGTAGGATGCACTGGTGATCTGCAGGCGGTCGTCCCCCGTGCCCAGGGAAATCGTTCCCGAAATGGCGCCCAGCCTTGCGGCTGCAATTGTATCGTTTCCGGCCCCGAAATCCACATCTCCGGTAATGGTGCCACCTGTATTGTCGAGGGTATCGCTGCCGTCGTCGAAAGCCACACTGCCGTTAATGGTTCCACCTTTGTTGTCGAGACTGTCGTTGCCGGAGTCGAAGGTCAGGTCACCATTCAGTGTGCCGCTGTTGGTCAGTAAATCGTTATGTGCGCCACCTGTCACATCAGCGTTCAGGGTGCCATCATTGATCATATGCGAACCACTGCCCAAAACCACACCGGCCGTATAGGTCTGGGTTCCGTTCAGGGTCCACTGGCTGCCCCGAACGTCGAGCTTTTCAAAGTCTGAGAAAGCGTCCGCAGCCAAGCTGCCGCTCTGAGTGAGTTGCAGTATGTCTGTGTCTGCACCGCCCGACAGGGACCCGATGTTCAGCTCAGAACCGTTCCAGACAAATGTGTCAGCACCGCCACCCAGGGAAATGTCCCCGCTGACCTCACCCAAGGTCGAATATTCTACAACTTCGTCGCCGCCGCCAAAATCCACATTACCGGTGATGGTGCCGCTGGTGTTATTCAGGATATCAACACCGTTGCCGAAATCTATATTACCGGTGATGGTCAAATTATTTGTCAATACATTGGCATTGTCATCACCGAGGATACCGGCGGACAGGACACTCTCATTGACCAGTTTTCCGGTGTCGATCAGGCGCACATTCTGATAGGTCTGTTGCCCCTTAAGAATCCAGGTTCCGCCGGAAAGACCAAGATTTTCCATGTCAGAATCGAGCGAACCTTCGAAAGTGCCGTATCCCGCCAGCTGGATGGTGTCATTGCCTTCGCCGCCGGAAAGTTGGAACAGGTTAAAGATGCTGCCCTGAAAATTGGCATTTTCAATCTCGATGAGCAACGTGTCATCGCCTGCCCCGAGGTCAATGCTGCCGGCGATCTGTCCAAGTTTTGTGATGTCCAGTAAGTCGTTGCCATTGCCAAAAAACACATTGCCGTTGATTATGCCCGATGTGTTGTCCAGCGTGTCGGCACCATCGCCAAAATAAACATTTTGTTCAAACGTGCCAGTGTTGGTGAAGGTGTCATCCCCGCTTCCAAGATCAATATCATGGGCATAGGTGATGGAATTGGTCAGGTTGTCGTTGCCTGCGCCGAGCGTGATTGTGCCGGAGATTGTGCCCAGATCAGCCGTGTCCACGACATCATTTCCGGCACCAAAGTCCACATTGCCGGTAATGGTGCCGCCGGTGTTGTTCAAAACATCCACCCCGTCGCCAAATTCAAGATCCATAACCACACTACCCGTGTTGTTCACGGTATCATTGCCCGCCCCCATGAAAAACCGGCCCGTGACGGAACCCATTTTGGCTGTATCCAAAACATCATCACCAGCGCCGAAATCCACATTGCCGGTAATGGTACCGCCGGTGTTGTCCAGAACATCTATTCCGTCGCCGAATAATATATCACCCGTGATCACGCCCGAGTTGGTCAGCCAGTCGTCGTCATTGCCAAGGTCCAACGTGCCGGAAATAGTACCCAGATTCCAGACCCCGTCATCACCGTCATTCAGGGTCACATCACCGGTGATGGTGCCGGTGGAGGCATTGGTCAAAAGATTGATATTGGCATCCCCGGTCACATCGGCCGTAAGGCCGCCCCAGTTGGCAATACTCCCCGTATTATTCAGGCTGACCCCGCCGGTGAAGGTTTGATCGCCCAGCAAGGTCCAGATAGCGGATTCCACTGTGGCTTTTTCAAAACCTGCAACCGCGTTGATGGCCAGAATGGAATTGATATCGCCGGACATGAGTAGCGTGTCTGTGCCGTCTGCCACCTGTGTGCTGGCATCCACACTGGCCACGGTTCCGAGAGATGTTCCCGTCACAATGAAGGTGTCATCCCCCGTGCCAAGTGTCACCGTACCAGAGATGGTGCCGAATTTGTCGCCGTGCAGCATATCGTCACCGGCACCGAAATCCACATTGCCGGTGATGATGCCGCCGGTATTGTCCAGTGTGTCTGTACCGGCACCGAAATCCACATTGCCGGTGATGGTGCCTGCATTGGTCACGCTGTTGTTATTATCATCGCCAGTCAGCTCGGCGCTTAAAGCGCCCTGATTGTTCAAATGAGTATCCGCCCCGCTCAGAAACACGCCCGAGGTATAGGCCTGCGGTCCCGTGAGTGTCCAGACGCTGGCCTCGGAATCGGTGCCGGTCAGGGTCAGTTTTTCAAAACTGCTGAACCCACCGTCATAGACGTTCGGTGTGGTCGTATTCGCACCCTGCAAATCCAGGGTATCAATACCCGCGCCGCCAGTAACGGTGCTGCCAAAGGAACCGGAAAATAAGTCCGTACCATAAAGCTTAAGAGTATCATCACCCGCGCCGAGGTCCACAGCCCCCGTGATGGTGCCTGCATTATACAATGTGTTAGCAAAATCATCGCCGGTAACGGTGGAAGTCAATGTTCCGGCAAATACCGTCAAGGCACTGTCGTCGCCGATCAACTTTGTTCCGGCGGAAAAGCTCATATCGGTGTAAATCGTCCAGCTGCCCTTGACTTCCAACAGCTCAAAACCGGTGGGTACCGGTCCGGTGGAAAAGAGGAAACCGCCCAGCGCGCCCGTACCCTGAAGCTCCAGAATGTCGGTTCCGGTACCACCCTCAATGGTGGATTGCTGGGCATTGTTGTTGAGGTAGGCCTGGGAAGAGGGGTTGCTGTCACCGTGAATCATTACAAAACGGTCATTCCCGCCGCCCAGATTGATGTCGGCGGAAATTGTTCCCGAGTTGGTGAGGGTATTGTCCCCATCGCCGCCAAGGATATTGGGGGCATCGAAGCTGCCGCGGTTGGTGAGATCGCAGTTCGCGCCAAGATTAAAGTCGGTGTCGGAAGTGTAGCCATCCACATCCACATTTTCACAATTGCCGCCGATAATCTCAAAACCCGTGTAGGTAACGCCCACCAGCGTGGCCGAACCCTGTAGTTCGATTATGTCGCCCGTGGTGTGGGCGCCGCCATTAAGAATCCCGCTGAATATAGCGCCATCCTGAATGATCACCTTATCGTCGCCACTGCCGAAGTTCACATCACCGATGATTGTTCCGGCGTTGGTCAGAACATCGGCACCTGCGCCCATGCTCAGCGACCCGTCAATCCGGGCGCCTGTGGTATTATTCACGATGTTGGTGCCATCACCCAGATCCACATTGCCGGTAATGCGACCGGCATTGTCCAGAGTGTCGTTTCCTGCGCCGGTGGTCAGATTGCCGGCCAGTGTCACCGCGTCCGAACCATTTACCGCACCGATGATGCCGGTGCTGGTGTTGGTGATGCTATTGTTGCCGCCGCCCAGATCCACGTGCCCTTCTAGTGCGCCCGAATTAAGCAGGGTGACATCTGCAAACGTCAAATTTGCCGGGGTGACAACAATGGCGTTCATGGCTGTGATGGTTCCACTGTTGGTGATTGATCCGGTTGGTGTATCGAGGGCCATCAACAGACCTGTTGAATCGCTGGTGCCGTCTGTGTTGCTGACCGTGATGGTGCCGCTGTTGTCAAAATCTCCAGCGTCGTCAATCTGTACGCCGACCACCGCGTAAGGGGTCGGCGTGTTGCCGGAGACCGTGATTTGTCCGCTGTTGCTCACCAGCGTGGTGTTTACCCCTTCGACACCCCATACAGTCATGCCACGCGTACTGGCCGCCGCCGGGATGATGATCGGCGGGCCAAATGGATCGAACGGGTCGACCATAGAGCCGTCCACACCCGGGCCGCCGGTTATGGTGATGGTGCCCGAGTTGGTCACAGAAGTGTCAGAAAGCACGTTGATGCCTTCGGCCAGTGCGCCACTGGCATTATCGATCACAATATCGCCTGTATTGTCCACGGTGGCATAGCCGAGTAAGCTGGAGATGCCGATGCCCCCGCGATTATCAGGTCCGCCGGAGAAGAGAATTTCGATGGTGCCGTTGTTGGTGATGTCTGCGCCAGTACCAAGGATATCGATGCCACTGGCTAACTCAGGGTCGGCCAGGTTGGTCGTGTCAACCTTGAGCAAACCATTGTTGGTGAGTGTGGCATTGTCGCCAAACAAGGCCACAGCAGCGGCGCCCAGCGTAGGGGCGATTAAAATCCGGCCATCGGCTGTGACACCGTTGATACCCTGGTCAATGGTCAGTTTCCCTCCTTCACCAAGAATAATGCCGTCACCGACATTTTCCACGGAAGCATCCGGGCTAACTGTGATTGTCTGATTTATGTTGGCGGAACCATCATAACCGTCACTATCTATGCCCGTACAAACGACTGAAGTTATATCTCCCGTACAATCGGCTCTGGCCTCCTGCGTTAGTGTCATTACGCAAGCCACAGCCAACAACGAGCTGGACGCCAGTAAACCAAATTTGTGAGTGTTCTTCATTCCCTTGCACCTTTTTGCATATACATCTTGTTACATTTTTGATTGAGCTAAATATATCTAAGTGCTTAAGATGAAAAGATTAAAAAAAAGCTAACCAACAAGGCAGATACGGTGTCTTCGCAGGGCTGCATCAAGGAATTGATGCAAAATTTCATGTAATTGACATAAAGGGGCCCCTTAAAAACTTAGGCCTAAAAACGAAAAAAACCGCAGAATTTGCGGTTTCGTAAATGGTGCCTGGGGGCGGGAGGACCTAGTTCTTTAGAATCAATGAGTTATGAAAAAGTGGGACACTTTTCTTTCCCATAGTTTTCTTATGCTTTCTAGATGAGAATCCTACTTAATGAGCAATCTTAACAGGGCTTAATGCTCGTGTGATGTGACACTCACCTACCCCAGATGCAGTTCGCGTATTATGCCTTTTCTATGGTTGTTGTTTGTTTTATTGCAAAATCAGCTTTAATTTTGAAAGGAAAAACAATGCAAAAATTTATTATACTTTTTGTTACAATTCTACTTTGGCCTTTAAATGCTTATGCTCATGATGAGCGGCCAAGCCTAGAAAATGATGCTGAACATATTATTAATTCCGCGTATTTGTTCGAGAAACGCCATATCCTAGTTAAATTACCTGAAGGGTATTATGATGATACTGAAAAGTCATATCCCGTTCTCTATGTTCTCAACAATAACGATAATTTTAATTGGGCGTCTTATGTGGAGGATATTTTACAGGAAAGAAACCAAGTTCATGAAATGATTGTGGTTGGATTACCAAGTGTTAATAATTACCGTGGAGACAATTCTCCTTTTAAAAATAATAGCTCACATGAAATATCAAATGGAGCAAAAAAGTTCGAAAAGTTTATCCACACTGAAGCGATCCCATTTGTTGACAAACGATACAGGACTTTAAACACTAAGTTTATTGTGGGGCATTCATTAGCTGGGCTATTTGTCACGCATTTATTTACCCAAAACCCAAATGAATTTAACGCCTATATTGCCATCAGCCCATCTTTTCATCATGGGCCCCAAATGATAGAAATACTCGAAAATCAATTTAATAATGATAACATTACTAATGGGATGATTTATATGACGCTTGGTGGCTTGGAGCATTCATTAATCCAACAGCATTATAAGCAAATGAAAGAGGTGTTCTTAAGATCAGCGCCTGACACCTTGGTCTGGGACATAGATTGGCTCAATTATACAGATCATAAGGTCGCAGGGTTTAGTGGCCTTGTGAGTGGTTTATCTTGGTTATATAAAGACGAGGTACTTACCGGTAATATGTTGGAGAAAATGACTGTTCATGAGCTAATTCAGCATTATGATATTTTATCAGAAAGAATAGGTCACACTATTAAACCCAGATATCAGCGATTAAAAGGGATACATCGCTTTATGATGGGAAGAATGGGTAAGCCTGAGTTAGGGGAAAAGGCTTTACAGTTAACAGACCATTATTACCCCAATTAATGGAAATGACTAATCCCGAATGCGCAGAAATGTGAAGCCATATTTGTAATGGTATAAATTTTATGGGTATTAATTTTTTGAGTGGAGGTGGAGGTTGAGGAAAAGACTGTGGTGCTTATTATTTCTAGCCTGTTTGTTGTTTTCGAGTATCTCCGCCTATTCTCAGGATGATGTAATAGTTTATAATGGTGGTGATAGTATAGACCTTGCTGACTATAGGCAGGCTTCATTATATCGAGGACAAGCAAAGCAATTAGTTGCTGCTCAATTGAACAATAAAATGGTTTACGATAAAGTCGTTGATCAGCCAGATGTTTGGCATCTAGAGTATAATTTTATGCTTTCTAAAAACGCTGTAAGCTATCCAGAAATATGGTTGAAACTGAGAGGTAATATTGATGCTTACGAAGTTTATATTAACGGTCAAGTAATTGTTACAAATGGTACAGTTGGAAACTCCGAGAATAATGAGATTGTCGGAAAACACATAAAAATCACACAGATTCCATTCCACTTGTTACGGAAGGGACAAAACCACCTTTCGATAAAATTTTCTAATTATTCTAATCCGGATCGCGTTGTTTTTAGAGATATTAGTCTTTCCTCTTATGAAAAGATTGCGTCTTTTGAAAAGGTTATGACAACTGCGCCGATGTTCTTTGCAGGTATTTTTATATTTGCTGTTTTTATCAATATAGGTCTTTATTATTCACTTGGGCGGCAACAAACATTTTTGTATATGTCGGTTTTGTTCATGCTTAATTTTCTGGTGATGGTACATGAAGTTTTTTATTGGAATGGTTACGTAAATTTACTTGCCAGTTTTGGAAGACTTAACCTTAAAACCTTATTTGAATTTCTTATTTATGTGTCACTTGTCAGCTATCTATACTTTGAATATAGGCTGAACAGGATGGCCCTAATGGTTTCTGTTCTACCTAGTCTATTGATGGCTTTATTCTTTCCACATATTCCAACAATGGTCGCTTTTTCAGTTGCGCCATTTCTTTATGGTTTACAAGTAGTGATGAAGCAGTTGCCTAACAGCAGGTTGATTGTCACCTCATTGGCTGTTCTTCTCAGTTTGAATATACTAGATGGATATAATCTTGTGGATGAATTGAGTTTTGCAAACAATAACCTCTTGCTCACTTCATTTATATACAAGCTTGATAACATCGGGATGATTATGGTTTTGATTGTTATGATTATGGGGGCGGTACAAAAAATATTGTCATCGACTGAAAAATTAAGCGCGGCCCAGTTGCGTATACAGAAACTTGAGTACCAATTCTTGCAAAAACAAATACAGCCACATTTTATTGTAAATTCCTTGATGGCTTTGCAGCAGCTAATCGCAAAGGATGCAAAGACGGCTATGAAAATGGTGAAGGCTTTATCAGAGCATTTCTACCTTCTATCTAAATCAAGCAGCAAAAAAGTTATTCCAATAGAACAAGAAATTAATTTGTGCCGTGAGTTTTTGGCTGTCATGAGTTGCCAGCAAAGAGCAGACTATGATCTTGTTGTTGAGGGTGTAGATGGTGATGAATTAATCCCCCCTGCAATATTTCATACGATAATTGAGAATGGTATCACTCACGGTTTTACTGGTCCCCAGCAAGGAAAATTTTATATAATTAAGAAAAAAATGCCTAACAGCCTCAGGTACAGGCTGACCAATAATGGTAGCCTCACATCTGAGAAGACATCTTCAGCTACTTCTGGAATGGGTACAAGGTATATTGAAACTAAATTGGAAGAATGGAAACCAGGTAAATGGTCTCTCTCATCCAAACCAGATAATACTACGTGGGTCACCATAATAGAAGTGAGAGATTAACCATGCGCGTGATGATTGTTGAAGACGTAACACTTGTTTCTGAAAGGCTTTCTGATTTATGTATGCGTCATTTAGAAAGTCCAGAGGTTAGTGTTGCTTATACATTAAAGGACGCCAAACAGTTTTTTATGCAAACTGCGTTTGACTTGGTGCTATTGGATTTAAATTTAAATGGTCAGGATGGATTTGAGCTTATTGAGCAAGTAAAATCCGAACCTTTTGAAGTCATCATCATTACAGCAAGTCCAAACCGGGCGGTAGAGGCCTTTGATTTTGGTGTTTTAGATTTTGTCTCTAAACCAATAACTGACATTCGATTTAAAAAAGCTATCGATAGGTTTTTGCAAAAACGGCAATGTGCCAAAATTCAAGACACAAAGTTGTTGGTGAAATTGAAGGGGCAAATAATTTTTGTGCCAATCGATAGTGTGAACTATATTCAAGCATCTGGAAATTATGCTCAAATTTATACCGATTCTAAAAATAGCTATTTACATGATAGAAGTCTTGAGGGACTGACCATAGAACTACCATCAAATTTTATTAGAGTTCATAGATCTTACACTGTAAAAATTGATAATATCGAAAAGGTCATTAGACACGGCGCAGGGAAATACACAGCAAAGCTAAAATCTGGGGATAATATACCAATCAGTCGCGGAAGTTATAAAAGGCTTTTTACTTAAGGCAGAAAATAAACTGTTACTTTTGCTCAAAAATTGCTCCACCACTACGCCAAATACAAATATGGCGATGGAAATCCGGTTCTGGATACCACAAGCGTTTAATTTCAAGGGCTTACATTAACATAAATAGTCCCACTTTATAAAAAGTGGGACACTTTTTGGCGCTAACTTATTGAAATAATTGGATATAAGAAAAAGTGGTGCCCGGGGGCGGAGCGGGCGATATGATTTTTATATTGTTATATTTCAATGGGTTGGTGGTATGGGGTCGATGAGGAATGTACCATATTTTGTTCCAAAATAGAAATTGGAAAAAAGGCACCCTGTTGAAAGACGTTTTGGGAAAAATTAATTTAAGAAGTAGCTGCTTTTATTTTTTGTATTAATTAATTTCAGCACTCTGATATTGATCATGTTTTTATATTAAATTTGATAAATTATTAATATTTTGTTAGTCTTTTAGTAAGTTCATAAGCTTAAGAAGCTTAATTAAAAGTTTTTATATTTCCGGGGGGTATAATGTCTTTTTCTATTGAGAAAAAAGATCAGTCTTTTATCAAACATCCGAATAATACGAATGAGGCTCAGACAAAACGTAAGGCTGTGCGTTTTGGTTCTATTGGTTTGGCGCTTCTGCCGCTTGCTGCTTGTGGCGGCGGGGGAAGTGGTCAAAGTCCAACCAATGTTACACCACCACCACCGCCGCCGCCGCCGCCAGAGCCGGATTTTATCGAAGATCCTGCCAATTTTTTTACCGCTCGGGATGATAATAATCGAACATTGAATGAAGGCAGTGCCACCGCCGACCTGACCGTATTGGGCAAGGGTGGTAATGACAGCATTTCCACGGGTTCTGGTGCGGATAAAATTCGCGGTGGTGAGGGGGCTGATACCATTGTTGCGGGTGCTGGCGATGATGTGATTGTCGTTGTGGGTACGACAACGGCAGCTCAGTATAACGATGCATCAATCACCAACCCCGGGGGTTCAGGACTGGACCTATCCAGCCTGATCACGCTGGCAGACCTCAATGGTCGCACGGTTAGTGAAGTGGTCAGTGGCGAGAGCATTGACGGCGGGACCGGTAATAATACGCTTTATATTTACGGCACGGTTGACCTGACCGGCGTGACCCTCACCAATGTAACACAGCTGATTGTCAATTCCGATGTAAGCCTGACACAGGAACAAATCGCCCAATTCACCACCATTGATGGCGATGGTAGTTCAGTGGTCAGGATTGTTGTGCCGGAGGGATCGGATGAGGTTGTCCTCGACCTAAGCAGTATTGATGTGAGTGACCTTGGAAGCATTCAGATTGAAGGTGATCTGACCATACGGGTGAGTGGCCTTGATGATGTGGAGGGTATTACAGAGATTATTTCCGCTTCGGGTAGCGGCCTTAAACTCCATATTGATAATGGAGATGTGCCCACAGACATCAGCCTCCTGGCCCTTGCAGGCGTGTTTTCCAAGGTGGATATCATTGATCTGGGAAGCAATGCCACACTTGTGATTGATGCGCCGGAACAAATAGCAGAACTTGGATTGTCACAATTATCCGGAGCAGGGGAGGTTGATGTAAACGGGTCTGCCGAAGCTGTGGAAGCATTGGGCAATGTTGAAATAAGTGAAACAATTAACAGCATGCCCACAGTTAATTCACCCGCTTTTGCCTTCTCCGAAGGTGGCACTACCGTTCTCGGCCGGAATGATTTTGGCATATCCGATGTGGATGATGCTGATGCGGCACTTTCTATTCAGATCAGCAATATCACCTATGGCCAGTTTGAGAAAGACAATGTTGCTGTGGTTGCATTTACCCTGCAGGATGTGTCAGGTGGCCTGATCTCCTTTGTTCATGACGGTGGCGAAAATGCGCCCGCTTTTGATATTGCCGTTAAGGATGATGAGCTTGGCGCGGTCTATAGCGCCCCGGTTTCTGCCGGGATTATTTATACAGCTGTAAATGATGCTCCTGTAATTGGCACACCCGCTTTTGCCTTCTCGGAAGGCGCCACCACCGTTCTTGGCCGCAATGACTTTGCCATATCCGATGTGGATGATGCGGATGCGGCGATTATGATTCAGGTCTCAAACATAACGCACGGCCAGTTTGAGAAAGACAATGTTGCTGTGGTTTCCTTTACCCTGCAGGATGTGTCAGACGGCCTGATCTCTTTCGCTCATTTCGGTGGTGAGAGTGTGCCGAGCTTTGATATTGCTGTAAAGGATGATGAGGTCGGAGCCACATACGGCACACCCGTATCTGCCGAAAATACATTCTTCACAGCTATTAATGGTACTGACGGATCAGATGAATTAGCGGGAACATCTTTTGCAGACGCGATTTATGGATATTTCGGTAATGATATATTGATTGGAGGCGCGGGGAATGACAGCCTTGATGGGGGTGGTGGCCTGCTTGATGTAGCTTTATTTTCTGGCATGGTGAGTGATTATACAATCGATACAATAAATGGCAGAGTCATAGATAATAACCTTGCAGACGGTGACGATGGAACTGATACCGTTCGTAATATTGAAATTTTGCGGTTCTCCGATAGTGATATTTCCCTGGGCATTGCCCCCAATAATGCACCGGAAATTGGTGATCATCAGGCCTTGCCAGATCAAACTATAAAAGTAACCAAGGAATATAATTTTACGGTACCGGAGAATGCATTTATTGACCAGGACGGTGACCGGCTACTTTTTAGTGCTACACTCGCAGATGGAAGCGCTCTTCCTGCCTGGCTGAGTTATGACATAAACACTCGTACGTTTACTGGTACGCCAGGCGAAGAAATTGTTGATACGAGCCTAACCATTCGTATCAAGGTTGAAGATGGTAAGGGCGGTGAGGCGTATGATGACTTTGATCTTTCCATCATTCCTGCAGGTATAGTCATTTTCGGAGAAAGTGGTGATGATACGATTGTAGCTGGGGATGGTGATGATAAGTTATACGGCTTTTCCGGAAATGACACTTTATCAGGATTGGCAGGTGCGGATATTCTGGATGGAGGAACGGATTCTGATACGGCAGATTATTCGGCTTCGGATGCCGATATCTCGGTGGATCTTCTAAGTGGAACAGCATCGGGTGGCCATGCGGAAGGCGACAGCTTTGTCAGTATTGAAAATTTGAGAGGGGCCAACCGTGTCGGCACAGATATTCTAAAAGGGGATGACAATGGGAATATTATAGAGGGGCTTTCAGGGAATGATATTCTCTATGGCCGTGGGGGTGATGATATCCTGCATGGTGACTGGGGTGATGATGCGCTATGGGGAGATGGAGGGAATGATACGCTATATGGCGAAAGTGGCATCAATGAGCTTCACGGTGGCTTAGGTGACGATATGTTCATATCCGGGGCCGGACAGGACAGCATATATGGAGATGGGGGAAGTGATACTGTTGATTATTCATCTGCCTTAGGAGTTCAGATTGATTTGACCATGGGCGTGACTGCAGGTAGCTACGCGGATAATGACACCCTGAACGGAATAGAAAATATTATTGGTTCTGATTTTGTTGATGTGTTGACAGGTGACAATACAGCTAATTTTTTTCAGGGCGGGAATGGTTCTGATATTCTTGATGGTCGTGAGGGTGCCGATATTCTTGACGGCGGAAATATGACTGATACCGTGACATATGAAAATTCGGCATCGGCTGTAACGGTTGATCTTTCCGGATCTATTGTCAACAGTGGTGGTGATGCTACCGGTGATGTACTTATTAATATTGAAAACATCATTGGCTCTGTTGGCAATGATGAAATCCGCGGTGATGAAAATTCTAACCGTCTCGAAGGCGGTGCTGGCAATGATAGGCTTGATGGTGGTGCTGGAAACGATACTTTAATTGGTGGCACTGGGGATGATACCTATGTAGTGGAGGGCATTGAAGATTCTATCAATGAACTTCCTGACGAGGGGATCGATACTATTGAAACGGCCACAGATTTTTCAATTCTTCATATAATGTACGCCAATTTTGAAAATATTACGCTGACGGGTTCTGCAAATGTTAATGCATCGGGTAATTTAAGTGCCAATAGTCTTTGGGGGAATAGTGGAAACAATTTCCTCTTTGGTTATGATGGTAATGACAATTTGAATGGGAGAGACGGTAATGATGATTTGAATGGAGGCGGCGGCAATGACCTCTTGAATGGTGGAGCCGGGGCCGACACTCTTCGCGGCGATGCGGGAGATGATTCGCTTTATGGAGAAGATGGTAATGATATATTAGAAGGCGGTCTGGGTTCGGACATACTTTTTGGAGGAACGGGTGCGGACACTCTTAATGGGGGTGATGGCATTGGTTATTTGCATGGAGGGGACGGCAATGATAATTTGAATGGGGGAAGTGACAATGATATCCTGAATGGCGATGCTGGGGATGACATTCTTGTCGGCGATGCGGGAGACGATTTGCTTTATGGAGGAGAAGGGAACGATATCTTAGAAGGTGGTCTGGGCTGGGACAGACTTTATGGAGGAGCGGGTGCGGATACCCTTAATGGTGGAGCCGGAAACATTGTTGACCGTATTTTATATTCTGACTCTCCATCTGCGGTGACAATAGACTTAGCCTTAGGCACAGGTTTAGGTGGTGATGCCGAAGGGGATATTATCTCAAATATTCAAGAAGTTGTCGGTTCTGTTTACGACGATGTCCTTATAGGGGATTTGCACAATAATAAGCTTTTTGGGGAGGAAGGGAATGACACTCTATCGGGCGGGGACGGAAGTGATCAACTATACGGCGGAGCAGGAGCAGATATTTTAAACGGGGGCGCTGGAATTGATTATATTTTATATACTGACTCATCGTCTGCCGTAATAATAGACTTGGCATCTGGAACAGGCTTAGGTGGTGATGCAGAGGGAGATGTCATCTCAAATATTGAAATTATTTATGGTTCTGTATTTGGAGATAATTTAACAGGGGGCGCTGGTGAAAACACTCTAAATGGGGGAGATGGAAATGACATTCTAAATGGTGGTGATGGTATCGATGAGCTCAATGGTGAATCAGGAAATGATACCCTGATTGGCGGTGAAGGGAATGATTTTCTTGCAGGCAATTCGGGAGCAGATATTCTCAACGGCGGCGCCGGAAGTGATGTTCTTTATGGGGGTGAAGGTGTTGACAGCATTTCTTACACCGATTCATCTGTTGGTGTGAATGTTAATCTTCTCAGCAACACTGCGTCGGGTGGTGATGCCGAAGGCGATAGCTTCTCAGATATTGAAAATATTATAGGATCTTCGTTTGATGACAGCTTAACAGGAGACGCAGGAAATAATATCATTAATGGTAGTGCTGGAAATGATATTCTGGAAGGTGGTGTGGGGGCAGATATTCTTGATGGCGGTAGCGGTATTGATACGCTTTCGTATGAAAACGGCGGAGACGGAGTTACGGTCAATTTGTCTCAGAATTCTGCATCGGGTGGTAATGCGACGGGAGACATCATTAGTAATTTTGAGAATGTCACAGGCTCCTGGGGTACGGATTATATAACAGGCGATGATAATGACAATATTTTAGACGCTGGGGGAAATGCGGGCGATTCTCTCTATGGCCTAGGCGGCAATGACACCTTGATTGGAGGCAATGGTACAGATATTTTGGATGGGGGAGATGGAGATGATTTTTTAAAGGCCGGTAGTGGAAATGATTTCTTATTGGGCGGACAGGGAATTGATACAGCAGTTTTTCTTGGCGCGCGAAGTGATTATACGATTGATACCTCTGTAATTGGACAGGTAACTGTAACTAAATTAAATGTTGTGGATGATATAAATATATTGACAGGGGTTGAGTGGCTACAGTTCGATGATCAAACCATATTGCCTGGAGATATGGGTTCTGTTATCTATTCTACAAATGCAGAAATTATAGTTAATAGCGAAAACCATTCTGGGAATACAGCAGTCGAATTATCTGGAAATGGAATACATTTCACAAATAATGGCGGATTTCTCGCTGCCCATAATATTAATTTACCTGAATTCTCTCAGATGATGGCTGTTTCTGTGAACAATGATAATATTACGGTCATTAATGAGAATGGTTCAACGATATATGCTCCTGAGGATGGAGCCGGTATCAATTTAGGCAGTCAAGTTGGATCAATTGTGGTGAATAATGGAGATATCTTGGGGCCACTGCATCAATGGGGGGATAGAGAAGAGGGAGGAATTTATATTGCAGGGGGAGAGCCTGATATTTTTAATACCGGATATATTGATTCAATAATATCCAATGTATTTGGTAGAGATGCAGATGTTACTATTGATAATTCTGGGGAAATAAGAAATGTACATTACGAAGGTACGGGTGAAAACGTTCAGATCACAGATATTATAAATCGAGATGGCGGTCACATCAGCAATCAACTTTATATTAAAGATGTTAACTCTATAGTTGTTAATGAAACGGGCGGTGTAATTAATCAAATATCGTTTTATGAACAAACAGATGATGATGTTATCGCAACGGTTACTAATCATGGTAGAATTGGAGACGGATCAGCTCTGGCGGGCGTTCGGATAGGTTATGGACCAAAAATTTCTCTGCTTAATACAGGTACAATTATTCATGGTATAGAGAATGATTATGGGGGGGCACTTGATCTTGATAATCAGGGGAGTATCCAAGGAAATATCAGAGTAAATAGAGGGTACCATATAAGCGAAAACGATAAAGAGCCTTACAATCTACTATTGAATAATTCTGGCACGATTGATGGCTCTATAACAGCTTATAATGCTTCAACTAATTATGAAGATCCAACTATCAGTATAATAAACACGGGCCAAATAAATGGCTACCTACATTTAAATACTGGTAAGGATGTTATTATCGAGAATCATAATACCGTTACAGACTATATAAGCACTAGTGGAGGGAATGATCACATAATAAATAGTGGCACTGTAGGATCATGGATGAATTTGGGGGATGGTAATGATGTTTATCTTGGCACTGGAGGTTCTATATCAGGGCAATTGTTACTCGGAAGTGGCGATGATACTATTCACACAGATAATATAAACTTTTCAGACTTAGATGGCGGAGCTGATGAGGATTCTTTTGTTTTAGAGGGCTCCGGTTTAAATTTCGATCTTTCCCAAATTACAATGATGAATATGGAAATTGTCGACATAACTGGATTAGGTAATAATAGTCTCTCTTTATCGCTTCAGGATGTTCTTGATACAACGGACACCAATAATCAAATAATTATCAAAGGTGATACGGGTGATAGTGTGACCTCCACATCTCAAGATTGGGTAATGGGTATAGATCAGGTCATCAACGGTGAAACCTATCATGTTTACACTTCCGGCGATGCGACCTTGCTAGTTGATACGGATATCACTCAGGATATTTCATAGAAATTCTCCGTTTACAGTTTCTTTTGGTTTTTCTTAATATTCAACGGGATTTCCAAAAAGAATAAAGCTCTGTATTTCAGGTAACTATCTTATATATAAGGAAAATAATGGTGCCCGGGGGCGGATTTGAACCACCGACACGCGGATTTTCAATCCGCTGCTCTACCCCTGAGCTACCCGGGCATATGGGTATTTTTTAGGGGGCCACTTGCGTGGGTTGGTGGGTTATAGGAAAAAATGGATGGTCTGTCCAGCCCTCGTTTGAAAAAAATGGAGAGGGGTTATTTTCTGCGGGAAAATGGCCTTTTATTGGTCTTGATTTTCGTCATATCCTTCACTGTTGGATGTGGGAAAATCGCTGTCCGGCCTTTCTTCTGTGGGAATCGTATAAGCGCCCTTAAGCCAGCGGCCCAGATCCACATCCGCACAGCGCCCGGAACAAAAGGGGTTAAATTTTTCGGTGGATGGTTTTTTACACACCGGACAGGCATTATTATTGTTGGCTGGTTTGGGCTTTTTCATGATTATTCCGTGAGCAATGTTAAAGCCGATCCTGTGCGGCGGGTGAATTCCTGCATCAGGTGGGGCTGTTTGTCGAGCCAGTCCTTGACGGGCTGTGATGTTTTCACCCTCAAGGCTATGCCCGGTTTGGCGCACGCGTCCCCCTCGGCTTTTCTGAGCAGGTCCAGGGCCAATGTGGCGACGGTGGTGTGGGGAATATTCTTTTGGATCATCTGCTGACTTAAAGAAGCATGGCTGCTCTTCCGCGCCAGTTCCAACAGGCCAAAGGATGATATGTTGCTGCGCTGGATCTGCTGAGGATCTTTTAACATCAGACTGTCAATCACGTCGAGCAATTGTGTGACATGCCCTTTGCCCGACATGTTGATGAAGTCAATCACGATCAAACCGCCTGTGCCGCGCAAGCGGATTTGACGGAATATTTCATGGGCAGCCTGGAGGTTTACCCCCAGAATATGGCGGGCATGGTCGGTGGTCTGGGCGGCACTGCCGCTGTTCACATCCACCACACACAGGGCTTCTGTTTGTTCAAAACTGATCCACGCGCCGGAGCTTAACGGGATTTTAGCGTCCAGAACCTGATCCAGAGCCTCATTGACACCGCCCTGATCGAAAAGACTTTCGCGCCCTGTATGGGCTTCTATTCTGGGCAGAAGATCCGGGGCAAATTCCTGAGCCCAGCCTTGCGCTTTTTTGAGGGTAGCGGGCTGATCCAGGATGATTTTATCCAGCGCCGGGCTGGCATAATCACGCAAAATCTGGTGAATGGGTTCCGGGTTCTGACTGATCAGGCAGGGAATTTTCTGACCCTTTTGTGGGTTTTGCACCCGAAGCCAATGTCCAATCAGATTTTTTGCGGTTTTCTCCAGAATATTGTCCGGGATATTCTCGGCTTCAGTGCGGAAGGTCAGGCCCAAACCTTTCAGGTCCAATTCCATGCCGAATATTTTCAACGCTTCGCGCCGGGCGGGATTTTTGATGCGGCTGGAAACAAAGGCCCCTTCGCGGTAAGGGTGCAAAATAATGCTGGCGCTTTTAATTTCAACCCGCCCCGTGAGCTTAAGCGATTTACCGTCTTCAGCGTCCCCCGTGACCTGAACAATAATCTTCTGACCTTCATGAAGCAATGTGGTCAGGTCTTTGGGTTTTTTGCCCGGCTGTTTAGGCAGAAAAGAAAGCGGCAGGAAGCCGGTGAGCTTTTGGCCCAGATCCACAAAGGCGGCCTGCAATTCGGATGAAAGTGACAGGATACGGCCCAGATAAATCGCCCCGACCAAAGAAGGTTTATGATCCCGGTAAAGGCGGATTTCCTGTGCCTCACCGTCTTCCATTAAGGCCAGTCGTGTTTCACCAATGGCGGCATTAATTAAAAGTTCATGCGACATAACCATGGCCCTGTAAAAGATTGACGGTTTCAAATAAAGGCAGACCCACCACATTGGAATAAGAGCCGTTTATGGCCCGAATGAAGCGGGCGGCATGGCCCTGAATGGCGTAGGCACCGGCTTTTCCCTGCCATTCATCATGGGCAAGATAGCTGTTAATCTCATTGCGGCTGAGATTTTTAACTTTCACAGCCGTGAGTATGCTTTTGGTGATTTGTCCCCCCTCCGGTGTGATCAGGCTGATGGCACTGATCACCCGGTGTCGCCTGCCGGACAGAAGGGTAAGGAATTTGTCCGCTTCTTCTTTATTGGCCGCTTTGCCCAATATGCGATTGCCGCAGGCCACCACCGTATCTGAAGCCAGAATGAAACTGTCTCGGGCCTCTTGGGCCACGGCACAGGCTTTGGCTGCTGCCAGCCGTTCCGCCATAACGCGGGGTTTTTCCCCCTTTAACGGGCTTTCGTCAATATGGGCCGGAATGATCTGATCCGGGGTGATGCCCACCTGTGCCAGAAGCTCTCGCCTTCTGGGAGAAGAGGAGGCGAGGATTAAAGGTCGGTTTTTCGGGGAGGGGTTGGTCATAAAACAGCACGATCCGGCTTTGATAAGCTCTGATGTTCGGACTTGATCAAGATCGGTGCCATCATCTGAGGTTTATTTGAAGCGGTAGGTGATACGGCCCTTGGTCAGGTCGTAAGGGGTCATTTCAACCAGTACTTCATCACCCGCCAGAACCCGAATGCGGTTTTTGCGCATCTTGCCGGCGGTATGACCCAATACTTCATGGTCATTTTCAAGTTTAACCCGGAACATGGCATTGGGCAGCAATTCTGTCACCACACCACGCATTTCCAATAATTCTTCTTTAGCCATAAGGGCTCCTTAATATTAATCCTAGGGTGGGAAAATAGCCCAAATAACAGAATATTCAAGACATTTCAACAGCAGGCTGATTATTGTTTCTTTCCCGTGGCTGCAACAGGCCTTCATAAAGGGATTTCAGGCCCGATTAAATGGCGGGAGAATAGCCCACATCAAAGCGTTTTCTGATTTTTTCGCTGAGGTGATCGCGGGTGGCGCGAAAGGCCTCAAGAATGGTTTCGCGATTGCCGCTGACCAATGTGGGATCCAGGGTGGGCCAATATTCCACATCACAGGACATGGTGCGGGTCAGCTCCAGCGCCTTATGATGCGCTTCCGGGCTTAAGGAAACCACCAGGTCATAGGATGTGTCCATCAGTTCGTTAAATAATTTTGCCTGATGCCGGGAAATATCAAGGCCGATTTCTTCCATCACCACGATGGCAAAGGGATTGGGGCCGCTGTCATCGGCGCGGATGCCCACACTATCCACAAAAATACGGTGGCCACAATAATGTTTGGTCAGGGCTTCGGCCATGGGGGAGCGGATGATGTTAAAATTACAGACAAAAAGCACACTGTCCGGCTGTTCCATCGGTTTTGCTGCGATGGGGTCAGGGGTTTTTTCGTCTGTGGGCGCAGGAGGTTTAATCATGGCTACCTGATCTGCAAAACACAAATGAGGGTGAAGAGCCGCCTGGCGGTGTTGAAATCTATTTTGACCTTTTCTTTCAGTCGTTCCACCAAAAGTTCGGACCCTTCATTATGGAGCCCGCGCCGTCCCATATCTATGGCCTCAATCTGCCGGGGGCTGGCGGTTTTAATGGCGGTGAAATAACTGTCACAGACCGAAAAATATTGTTTGATAATCCTTTTAAAGGGGGTGAGAGAAAGATGTATGGAATAAAGGGGATGTTCTTCCGGCGTTTTCAGGTCAATGGCAAGGCGGTTGTCAACCATGCGTAAGGTCACATGAAAGGGGCCGTGATAATCTTCCGGCATGGGGGTCAGGGGTTCGAAATAATTTTCTTCCAACAGATCAAAAATCGCCACCCGCCGTTCATGGTCAATATCGGCACTGCGGCGGATAATGGATTTGTCATCCAGATTAATATGGCAGATCTTCCAATTATTCTTTGTCATTTCCTGCCTTTGGTTTTGAATTATTCTTTATTCGGCCTTATGCCTTCTTTCAGCCTGAGGCCAATGGAATGCCCATGGGCCTGCAACCCTTCCTCTTCGGCCAATATCATGGCGGCGGGGCCGATCTTTTCGAGGCTTTGCGGACTGCATTCTATCAGGCTATTCCTTTTCATAAAATTAAGAACTGAAAGTCCTGATGAAAAACGTGCGCTTCTGGCGGTGGGTAAAACATGATTTGGCCCGGCCATATAATCACCAATGGCTTCCGGTGTATAACGCCCAAGAAAGATGGAACCGGCATTGCGGACCTGATCGGCCATGGCGCGCGCATCATCCACCGCAAGTTCCAGATGTTCCGGTGCCAGACGGTTGATGAGGGGGATGGCCTCTGCCATAGTGTCCACAAGGATGACCGCCCCGTGGTTTTTCCAGCTTTTTCGGGCGATATCGGCGCGGGGCAGGTCGGTTAAATGATCCGCCACGGCGGCCATGGTGGCTTTGGCAAAATCCGCATCATCACTGATTAAGATGCTTTGGGCCACTTCGTCATGTTCGGCCTGGGACAAAAGGTCCATGGCGATCCAGCGCGGGTCATTTTTAGCGTCCGCCACCACCAGTATTTCCGAAGGCCCGGCGATCATGTCAATGCCCACCGTGCCAAAGACAATACGTTTGGCCGCGGCCACATAGGCATTGCCGGGCCCGGCGATCACATCCACCGGGTCAATGGTCTGGGTGCCATATGCCAGTGCGCCGACGGCCTGCGCGCCGCCGACCCGGTAAATCTCCGTAATGCCCGCAAGTTCGGCTGCGGCCAGGATCAGGGGGTTTAATATGCCGTCCGGGGTTGGCACCACCATGACAATACGTTCCACCCCCGCCACCTTGGCCGGAATGGCATTCATCAGGACGGAGGAAGGATAGACGGCCTTGCCACCGGGCACATAGATGCCCGCGGCCGATACGGCTGTCCAGCGCGCACTCAGGCGAACCCCGGCTGCGTCCGTATAGGTGTCATCTTCGGGCATGTGGCGGCTGTGAAAGCTTTCAATCCGCTCCGCCGCCAGTTTCAGGGCCGCCATGGACTGGGGCGCGCATTGATCTTTAGCGGCTTTAATGTCGTCCGCCGTAATCTTCATGGTCTCCGGGCTCAGGTCAAGCCGGTCAAAACGGTTGGTATAGTCCAGCAGGGCCACATCACCGCGCTTTTTCACATCGTCCAGAATGTTGTTGACCACATCACTCACATCCGCATCATTGTCACGACGATCATTAAGAAGATTGTCAAAATCACGGGGGAAGTCTTTATGGCTGTGATGTAAAATTCTTACCATGGACGTATCATTTCTTTAAATCATTGCGGGCGCTGATCTGGCTTATCAAAGCACCAATCTCATCGTTCCGGGTTTTAAAAGCCGTGCGATTGACAATCAGGCGGGAAGTGATTTCAATAATTTTTTCCACTTCCACCAGGCCGTTGGCCCTCAGGGTATCTCCGGTGCTGACCAGATCCACAATCCTTTTGCACAGGCCCAGACTCGGGGCCAGTTCCATGGCGCCATTGAGTTTGATACATTCCGCCTGAACCCCGCGTTTGGCAAAATGTTTGGCGGTGAGGGCAGGATATTTGGTGGCCACCCGAATATGGCTCCAGCGGCTGGGGTCATCATCCTTGCTGAAATCTTCCAGTTCCGCCACCGAAATGCGGCAATGGCCAATATCAAGGTCAAGGGGCGCGTAAATTTCAGGATAATCAAATTCCATCAGGACATCATTGCCCGCCACCCCGATCTGGGCGGCGCCAAAGGCGACAAAGGTGGCCACATCAAAACTTCGGACCCGGATGATTTTCAGGTCTGGATGATTGGTGTTAAAACTGAGCTTGCGGCTTTTGGGATCGTCAAAATCCGCTTCCGGTTCGATCCCGGCGGCGCGGATGATCGGCATAACTTCTTTTAAGATCCGCCCTTTTGGCAGAGCCATGATGATAGGCTCACGCGATGTCACCATTTTTCTCCTGAATTTTTCACACGGCATATATAATTTGCGCAATAATTTGCCTACTCATACGCAAATGTGAAAGAAAATTCCAGTGCGAATAAGGTTTATGGGGATTTTTCTTTGCCCAGAGCATCGAGAATTTTATGTTTGGGGTGGCAGTGGGCAGGCCAGGCTTCTCCCATGTCCTGCATCTGGGCAGAAATCATCTCACAGGTGAGACGAATGATCGCATCACCGGAAAAAACCAATTCAATTTCATATTGTCCTTCATCCATCTCAAAAGCCTCAATGGCCAGAAGTTCCAGAGCCTGGTCTTTGGTATTGGGGGATATATGCTGGCTGCTGACATTGAGAACGCCGTCAAAATGCAGGCCGCAGCGGATGCGCGTACAGCCTTCTTTGCCCTCGACAAGGGGTTTTCCTGTTTCCGGGCAGCGGTTTTCCCACACATAACGGCTAAGCATCAGGACAAAACGATGGCTTTTGGATTGAAAAACAATTTCATTGATATTGGTAACAGCATCCTGCAGATAGGCGGACATGATGGTCACATCTTCCGTATCCTGGGCCATTAATTTTAATTTGTCACTCATCATACCCCCTATTGGTTTTCCACTTTTCTGCGGTGGATATTCGCACCACATTGAGTGAGTTTTTCCACCAGACGTTCATAACCCCGATCCAGATGGTAGATACGGTTGACCAAGGTTTCCCCCTCTGCTGCAAGTCCCGCCAGAACCAGCGACATGGAGGCCCGAAGATCCGTGGCCATCACCGGTGCGCCCAAAAGCTTTTTCACACCACGGATCGTGGCCGTGGAACCATTGACGGTAATGTCAGCCCCCATGCGGCACAGTTCCGGCACATGCATAAAGCGGTTTTCGAAAATGGTTTCAGTGATGACACTGGCCCCCTGACACAGGGTCATCATGGCCATGAGCTGGGCCTGCATATCGGTGGGAAAACCGGGATAGGGCTGGGTCACGGCATTGATGCCGATGATGCCGTCCTGTCCCAGCCGGGTCATCAAACCCCGGTCGGTCTCACAAAATTCCAGGCCGGCCTGTTTTAATACATCAAGACTGCCGGTGAGGACCTGAGGCAGGTCGTGGCCGATGAGTTCCAGTTCGCCGCCGGTCATGGCCGCCGCCACCGCATAACTGCCCGCTTCGATCCTGTCGGGCATCACGCTATGCTCAGCACCATGGAGTTTTTTCACCCCTTCCACCACCAGTCTTTCGCTACCGATGCCGGAAATTTTGGCCCCCATGGCCTGCAGACAATGGGCCAGATCGGCTATTTCAGGCTCGCGCGCGGCATTTTCAATGATGGAGGTACCCTCTGCCAGGCAGGCCGCCATCAGGATATTTTCCGTGGCCCCAACCGAAACGATGGGAAAATGCACCGTGCCACCCTTGAGCTTGCCGGAGGCTTTCACATAACCTTCTTCCAGTTCGATGGTGGCGCCCAAATCCTGAAAGGCCTTGAGGTGCAGATCAATGGGCCGGTTGCCAATGGCGCAGCCTCCGGGCAGGGAGACGATGGCCTCGCCTTCGCGTGCCAGAAGGGGGCCAAGCACCAGAATGGAGGCCCGCATTTTGCGCACCATATCATAGGGGGCGGTGGTGCTGGTGATGTTTTTGGTTTTCAGGTGAATGGACTGACCGCTGCCAATATCCCAGCCCTCTTTCTGATAATCGAGGCTGGTACCCAGTTCGGATAACAGGATAGCCAGCGTTTTGATATCGGCCAGATGAGGCAGATTGTGAAGGGTCAGCCCCTCATCACTGAGCAGCGCCGCGCACATCAGGGGCAGCGCCGCATTTTTTGCGCCGCTGATGGGTAATTCGCCCTGAAGAGGGTGGCCGCCCTCAATGATAATCTGTTCCATAGGTATTCTCTTTATTTGATGCCGCCCTGATCATAATCCTGATTGGGAAAATAATCTTATAATTTTGATAATCTTATAATTTTGGCAGGGTGACGCCGGTCTGTTTCATATATTTTCCTGCTCTGGCATTATAAGGCACCTCGCAGGGTTCATTGCCTTCAAAAAAGAGGAACTGGCAGGCCCCTTCATTGGCATAGATTTTTGCCGGCAAGGGGGTGGTATTGGAAAATTCAAGGGTCACATGGCCTTCCCAGCCCGGCTCCAGCGGGGTTACATTGACAATAATACCACAGCGCGCATAGGTGGATTTGCCCAGACAGACCACCAATACATCTTCGGGAATACGAAAATATTCAACGGTGCGGGCAAGGGCAAAACTGTTGGGCGGGATGATGCAGGTGGGCCCGGGGCGATCCACAAAACTTTTCGGGGCAAAGTCCTTGGGGTCAACCGTGACAGAATCCACATCGGTAAAAATCTTGAATTCTTCCGATACCCGCGCATCATAACCATAAGAAGACAAACCATAAGAAATCACGCCATCTCTTTGCTGGCGATCTTCAAAGGGTTCGATCATTTTTTCGTTCAGCGCTTTTTCCCGGATCCATTTGTCGGACATGATGGCCATGAATTCTTCCTACTCTTTGAACTTTATTTATATAGTGTTTAGCCTACTTCTTATGCGCTCACAAGGCGGCAATATAATGGCAGGTCAATTTAACAGGGCCCATCGCTCTTTGATTTATTTTCTTCAGAGTCTTCCGGCGTATGGGGTTTAATTTTGCGCCGTTTCAAATTATCCCGCAAAGCCTGATTTAAGCGTTCCTGTTTTTTTTGTTTCTTAATTTCTTTCTCACTTTTCGCGATATTGCTCATTGAATATTCCATCATATCAGATTTGTCATTGCGCGCTTATAATGAAGCAGCGGGACTTTAAAATAAAGCCCTTGGAAAATAAAAACTGTGTAAAATAAAGTATCCGGGTGATTTTTTCCCCCCGGACTATTATAGCCCGGAAAAAAGCGTCGATTTATATTTTTGAGCGGTTTATGACGGAAAGCAAATTTTATCAAGAATAGGGCTTGCACAGATTTTGAAGCTGTGGCATGTTCCGCGCCATTCAACAAGGTTTATTCTTGTTCAAACCTGTTGTTCTGTCTCAGACAGGCCGCTATAGCTCAGTGGTAGAGCGCACCCTTGGTAAGGGTGAGGCCGAGAGTCCGATTCTCTCTAGCGGCACCATTTTCTCAAATTATTTTCTTATGAATGAAGCGTGATCAGCAATTGGCACGGATTCTGCATATTTTTCCTCAGACTTTTAAGAAGATTTAATATATTCTTTGATATTATGCTGAATGGGATTGTATAAAATGATTTATAAAATAATAAAAACAGGTAAAAAAATGCGTCTGATATCTTTTCTGACATTGCTGATTGTGAATATATCCGTGGCTTCTGCCAGCCCCATTCTCTTTATTGATGATGATGAGGGGCTTTCGGGGGAAAGCAGCTGGTTTAGCAGCATGACCAATCTGGGGTATACTTTTGACGTGGAAACTCTGGGACTGGATGGAAATCCTCTGGCAAATCTGGCGCAATATTCGGCGGTGATCTGGTCAGTTGGTGACCGGGGTTATAATAATCTCACAGCGCAAAATGTGCAGGCCATGAAGACCTATCTGGATCAGGGTGGCAGCCTTCTTTATTCAGGTGGTATGTCCTTATTTTATGAGCCTCAGGCCAATGCGCTAGCAACGGATTATTTTGGCCTGAGTTCTTATCACGCTAACCTGTCGATTTTTGGTGAGACCAGTATGAATGGTACGGGGGGCTCTGTTGTGGGTTCGAGAATATATAGCGTTTCCCCCTGGGTCGGCGGTGAATACGGCATTTTTATGAGTGGTTTTAATACCGGCAGCGCCCAGAGCATGTTCTTAAACCCCAGCTGGTCTACGGGTGGCCCGTATTCGTCGGCGGTAAATGTGAGGGATAATTTTTCTGCGATGGTATGGGGGTTTGATCTTAATCACCTCTCGTTTCAGGATGAACGCGAAGAATTGCTCGGGGCTTCTCTGAGTTTTCTAAGTCCGACAGCTTATGACCAGTCCCAGGAAGAAATCGCGGCTGAGGAATCGGGTGATACAACAATAGCAGAACCCGCCCCGCTTGCCCTGATCGGGCTTGGTCTTTTCGGTATGTTTTTCATGAGAAAACGGCGTTTCCAATAGGGTCTGAGCCTGGATGAATTTATTTTGTCTGGCATGAATTTAGTCAAAGACATAGGCCAAAAGGCATAGGCGCAGGGATGGTCTATGCCTTTTGTTTGATTTCGTTTTTAATGGGTTAGTGATCACAAAATTAACGAAAATACAAGATTTTCACATCTAGTTTAGCTTAATATCTATTCATTCTTTAAACATGCAAAATGTTTTTTGTAAATTTACTATTTATGAATACAGGAGAATGTTTGTGAATTTTGCAGGGTGTCATAAAAAAATAGATAAAAATGACCTGGCAGAGATAGTTGACCTTTCGGCGGATGCGATCATATCCCTTGATGGTGCGCAGAAGATTGTCCTGTTCAATGCGGCGGCGGAAAAAATATTTGGTTATCATGCCGAGGAAATTATCGGGCAGTCACTCAATATCCTCCTGCCGCATTCTCTTCATAAAAAGCATAATGAATATATTGGGGCTTATGGCCGTTCCGAGGATGTCACCCGTCCGATGGGCTTGAGGAATGATCTGTTTGGCATCACCAAGTCAGGGGAGCGGGTTCCGCTTGATATTACCATACAAAAACATTCCGGCACCGGTGCCTGTCATTTTACGGCCATATGCCGGGACATAAGCCACAGGCTGGAACAGGAAAAGCGGATCAGGGAAAATGAGGCATTATTATTATCTGCGCAAAGGGTGGCCCACCTTGGCAACTGGCAATGGTTCATTGATACAAATGAATATTACTGGTCTGAAGAAGTTTATAAAATATACGAACAAGATCCCGATATCATCAAACCAGGTTATGAGGCATTTATAGGTACGATTCATCCTGATGACCGCCCCCGTGTGGAAAAGGTGGTGCGGGATGCGCTTGAGAGCCTAAACCCTTACCGCATAACACACCGTATCCTCCTGCCGGGTGGTCGTGAGAAAATTGTTGAGGTAAGGGGTGAGGTGATCTGCAATGAGGACGCGACACCCATCAGAATGGACGGCATTGTTCAGGATATTACCGAAAGCTGGAACAGGGAACAGGAATTAATTCTTGCCAAAAGGCAGGCGGATGAAGCCAATATCGCCAAAGCACAATTTTTGGCAACCGTGAGCCATGAACTCAGAACCCCCCTGAACGCCATTATCGGTTTTAGCGCCATGATCGCCGAAGAACAATTGGGCAAGATCAACAATCCCACCTATCAGAAATACGCCGTTGATGTGAATAAAAGCGGCAAGGATCTTTTGGGCCTGATCAATGATATTCTGTCGGTCACCAGTTATGAATTAGGTTCGCTTAAATTCCAGCCCAGTGAATTTTCCGCCCAGAGTTTATTGGATAAAACCATGCCGATTATCCATGATAAAGCCCTCGCAAAAAATATACATATCGAAACGACGTTGGCTCAGAATATGCCGGATTTTTATCTGGACCCGGATCATATGCAGCAGATAATGGCGCATCTCATTGATAACGCCATTAAATTTTCCAAGGAAAATGACACGGTAAAGGTGAAGCTGGATTATATCGAAGATGAATTTATCATAGATATCATCGATCAGGGCATTGGCCTCGAAGATGAAGATATAAAACCCGTATTTGATCTTTTTGTGCAAAAGGACATGAATATCAACAGGCTTTATGGCGGCATTGGCCTGGGGCTTGCCATCGTGAAAAATCTGGTGGAACTGCAAGGCGGACGGGTTCAGGTGAAGAGCAGACCCGAACTGGGAAGCTGTTTTTCGCTCTATTTCTCGAATGAGAAAAAAGATGCGAAATATCATAATTAAATTTTGATAAACCGTCATTTGAAAAGCCGCCAGGTGCCCGGGTTCTGACATTTTGACACCGGAGCCATACGTGTCTGCGTCTTTCCTGTGTCTTCCAGACTAATTTCTCTCAACAATGGTCCTGAAGGTGAGGTTGATGCGGGGGCCGTGGGGTTTTTTGGTGGGGGGCAGGCGGTGCTGCCAGTGGCTTTGGGTCGGGCCACTCATCACCAGCAGGCTGCCATTTTCTAACGTCAGGGACAGGGTTTTTTTATCGCCCTTATGTTTAAAGGAAAATCGACGTTCGGCACCAAAGGTCAAAGACGCGATGGCGCCATTCTTTTTTAACGCCTGTTCCCCGTCACTATGCCATGCCATGCCTTCGCTGCCATTATGGTATAAATTCAGCAGGCAGGAATTAAATTTCTCTCCGGTTTTTTCTTCCACCAGGGTTTTTAAGGCCCGAAGCTGCCCCGTCCACGGCAGGGCCCGTTTTGTGGTATTGGAATAGGTATAATCAAAGGCCTTGTCACCATACCAGGCCACTTTGCGTTTGGTGATAATATGTTTGCCCAGGATCACGGCCTGATCATGACGCCAGTCAATCCGGTTCAGCAGATCATCTAAATGCCTCTCCGCTTCTGGCAAATCCACCACCGGGCCATAATAGTGAACGATGCCGTCTTTATGCAGCAGATTGCGTGGTGTCTGCTCTAAGCTGTCGAATAAATCCATTTCTGATAGTCGCTTTTCATACAATGTCCACAGGGTCTGTAACCCGCCATCCGGGCCTCTTTTTCGGAAGCGAAAAACACCCTGTTTTCCCGTTTCATTCTTTTGCCGGAACGACAGGTCAGCGTACCGTATATTTTTAACCGCCGATTGCCAGCATAACATATTTCCTGCCGCTTTATTTTCCCTTTTAAGGCATCAGATTCTATTTCATTATGCCGGATTTCATGATGCCGGGTCATTCAATTCACCGCATCGTGAAAAATCACACCCATGATATGGCGCTTGCCACCGTGAACTTCGCTCACCCCGTGTTTCATGGTGGCGCGGGTATAACCTCTTGCGCTTTTGACGGGTCTGAAATTGGTGGTGAAGATCAGCATGCTGCCCTTGCCGGGTTTTAAGACAATGGCTTTGGATTGGGCTCTGGGCACCTGTTCTGTCAGAATAAATTCACCACCCGTATAGTCTTTTTCCGGCTCATTGAGGAAAAATGCGGCCTGAAGGGGGAAATAAACCTCGCCATATAAATCCTGATGCAGGGTATTAAAGCCCCCTTTAGTGTATTTCAGGATCAGTGGCGTTGGTTTATCTTGGTGATGAGTGTGACATTCTGCCTGAAAATCCTCAAAATATTTCGGGAAATATTTGTCTATATTCAGGCATTTCACCCAGGCATTGGCCATGGGTGCCAGTTTGGCATAAAGGCTCTGCCGGAGGTTTTGGATGAGGGGCGGCAGCGGGTAAGTATAATATTTATATTGCCCGAGGCCAAAACGGTGCCGTTCCATGGTCACGGTCTTGCGGTAGGCCTCTTCCTGATCATATTGGTCAATCAAAGCCGCACATTGTGAAGGTGGCAGGAAATCCGGCACCAGGGCATAGCCTTTTTCATGCATGTTCAGGGCGATGTCCTGCCAGTTGATTTTTTCGATTTTCTCCAGAATATCCTGCATGATTAAGCGCCTGTCTTTGCAGCTTCCCAGCCGATGATGGCAGATTTGCGGGTATTGCCCCACATATAACCGCCAATATTGCCGCTGGATTGGATCACCCGGTGGCAGGGGATCAGATAAGCCACGGGATTTTGCCCGATGGCCGTGCCCACGGCGCGGGCGGCAGTGGGTTGTTTAATATCCTTGGCTAGGCGGCCATAAGTCTGTAAATGTCCCATGGGGATTTTCAGCAGGCTTTGCCAGACCTTGAGCTGGAAGGCTGTGCCTTTGAGGTGCAGTTTGACCTGATCCAGCCGGTGCCAGTCATTCTGAAAAATAAACAACGCATCCTGTTGAATTTTATCGACCATCTGATGATATTGCGCCTTTGGGAAGCGGGCCTTCAAGTGGTTCAGGGCCTGCGCTTCATCTTGCTCAAAAGACATATGACAGATGCCCTTGGCGGTGGAAGCCACCAGAAGGTTGCCAAAAGGGCTTTCGGCAAAACAATAATTCAGCACCAGATTTTCGCCGCCATTTTTATATTCGCCCGGTGTCATGCCCTCAATCGTGATGAAAAGATCATGCAGGCGGGAAGGGCCCGACAGGCCGGTTTCATAGGCTGTGTCCAGCAGGCTTGTCTGTTCTTTCTTTAACAATTCTTTGGCATATTCGATGCTGATATATTGCATGAATTTTTTCGGACTGACCCCGGCCCAGTCGCTGAACAGGCGCTGAAAATGATAAGGACTTAAATTCACCGTCTCAGCAATCTGGTCCAAAGAAGGCTGATCCTGAAAATTTTCCCTGATATAATCAATTGCCTGGGCAATGCGGTTATAATTTATCGATTTCTGTTCGTTCATCATTTGGCGACCTCTATAACTTATTTCCCAGTCATCATAGGCGCCCCCCACAAGAGGATCGACCCGAATCTTGCCATCAATAAAATTTAACAAAAAACAGGACAAGATGGAAAAATACAGTGAATTTTCCGCCAATGGCATGGCTGAAGTATACAGGTGGAATTCTGGAGGGTTATGGAAATTGCAGGCAATGGAGGAGAGGAAGGGATTCGAACCCTCGATACCATTGCTGGTATACACGCTTTCCAAGCGTGCGCCTTAAACCACTCGGCCACCTCTCCATCATGATTGCATGATCGTTGCGGCAATATAAACATCTTGAAGCAGGATGCAAGGCATGATCGTTCGGAAGAAGCATTTTTTGCCTCAAATTCGTCATTAATATATTGGAAACTGCCTTTTTGATATAATTAAGCAGATGAGGGGGGTATGGATTAAGGATTGGCGGATGATAAAATGGCTCGGGCATGTGTTGGTTTCCTGCGCCTTCTGGCTGGGCGGCATTGAAATCGTCCGGCTGATGGAAAGCCGGAACATGGCGCTTCTTTCCTTGCAAGAAGTATGGCAGGGATTAAATAAAGGCGGTTATGATGCCTTCCAGCATTTGATTTCAACGGGATATTTTCCCGGTCTTTGGCCGGATGTGATCGTGCCTTTCATGATGCTGCCTCTGTTGTTTATCCTTCTGGCTACGGGATTATTGTTTGAATTTATGGCCTTTAAATGGGCGCGTGGGCGCTAAGCCTGCTATATTCTTCTGCCCTAAAAGCATAATCCGGTTAAAGGCATAAAGAATGTCTTGACAATTCGCCCTCATTTAACGATAAGACACTGTTTTTGAGATTCAGAGTCTCTGGATCAGGAAATGAACAGAGACGATTAATTTTCGGGCGCGTGGATCACCACCCCGAATAGAGATAAGGACGAAGAAAATGGCTGTTCCTAAAAGGAAAATATCACCACACCGTCGTGGTAACCGTCGCTCACACGATAGCCTGAGCGTAGACACATATGTGGAAGATCAGGAAAGCGGCGAATTGCGTCGTCGTCACCATATTGACCTGAGCACAGGAAAATATCGCGGTCGTCAGATCCTGGAGCCAAATGACAGCTATTAATCGCTGTGGGTTTCTAAATAATCTGAAAAAAGCTGGTGATGAAAGTCACCGGCTTTTTTTATGCTAAATGATAAGAGGGGAATATATGTCACAGATTTATTTGATCAGCGGGCTGGTCGGGGCCGGAAAATCCACCTATGCCCGCACGCTGGCGCGCAGAGAAAATGCGCTTTATTTTGCCACCGATCACTGGATGCGTCTTTTGTATTCAGAAGACATAAAGGGCGAGATGCAATATGACTGGGCCATGGCCCGCATTGGCCGCATCGAAGAGATGATCTGGTCTCAGGTGGAACAATTGATGGCGCTTGGACTGGGGGCCGTATTGGATCTGGGCCTTTTGCAAAAAGACCACCGTCAGAAATTTTATGACCTTGCAAACAAGGCAGGATATGACATTAGCCTGCATCTGATCGAGGCACCCGAAGATGTGCGCTGGGCACGGGTTCAGGGCCGTAATGAGCATAAGGGGGAAACATTCGATATTGCTGTTGACCGGCAAATGTTCGACTTTTGCGAAAACCTGTTCGAACGCCCCGAAGGAGACGAATTAAAACGCACCCATATTGTGGACACGCATTCATAACCCGGATGCAGGGGTCGTTTTGAATCTGGCGCTTTTAAAAATGAAGCCGAAAAATATAGCAGAGGCATAAAATAGTGGGGCAATTCCGGGATTGCCCCCTTGCGTTTCCACCTGGCCTTAAGAGAATATATGCGGGCATCTGTTTTACTTGACACACTGTCAATAATAGCATACTTTACACCATGTAAATCGACGAGATAGAATATGTGGTGGAAATATGAAAAATTCAAAAATACTTAAAACAATCCTTTTTATCTCCGGCCTGATCGCAGCAGGGATTGGCGGGGCGGTTCTGTTCATGCCCATTGCTTTTAATGCAACATCGGGTATTGACCTTGCCGGAAATATAAGTTTGTTAAGCGAAATCAGGGCATCCGGTGGTTTGTTATTGGCAAGCGGCATTTTGATAATGTCAGGGGCCTTCGTGGCAAAACTCGCCTTCACCGCCACGGTGGTTTCTGTGCTTCTGTATCTTTCCTACGGCCTATCCCGAATTTTAAGCATGGCATTAGACGGAATGCCCGCCGAAGGACTTGTTCAGGCGACGATACTGGAAATCATCATTGGTTTGCTTTGTGTCTTCTCCCTCATAAAATATCGGGAAACCTGAAATCAGCATCAATCACTTTGTCTTGGGCTTCAAAGGCCTGAACTTCCTGACCACAGGGCGAAAAACGTCAATCAATGGGTAGTCTGTGCCCGGAATTATAATGAGAACGTTAAGTTTTTTGTTAATCTCAATTAAGGAAAATATTATGAAACCTATTTTACCTTCAGTGCTTTTACTGCTTTGTGTTCTGATGATGAGCAGTAATAGTTATGGTCAGGATGATGTTTCCGTCCTGGAAGGGCCTTATCTTGGCCAAAAACCGCCGGGGTTAACCCCTGAAGCGTTCGCGCCGGGTATTGTTTCCACAGAACATTATGAATATAGCGGCGCCTTCACACCCGACATGAAAGAATTCTATTATATTGGCAGTGGCGGGAAATACGAAGAAGCGACATTTATTGTGTTTCAAAATAAAAATAACCAATGGCGTGAGACCGTTATATCGGGCTGGGCAGGCCAACCTGTGATCTCTCCTGATGGTAAGACCATGCATTTGGGCAGGCGCTATAAAGAGCGCACCAAGGCTGGATGGTCGGATGTGAAAAGCCTTGAACCCCCCTTTAAAGATATGCTGATCATGCGTCTTTCCGCTTCTGCAAAAGGCACCTATTTTTTTGATACCTACGATAAAAACAAACCAGACTTTCCCATTCGTTATTCCCGGTTGATAGACGGAAAGCGTGAAGAACCGAAAGCATTGAGCAAGGAAATCAATACAGGAAAAAACCTGAACCATCCCTTTATTGCACCGGATGAATCCTATCTGATCTGGGATGCTGTCAGAGAAGGCGGACAGGGCAGTTCCGATATCTATATCAGTTTTAGGCAAAAAGACGGCGCATGGGGCAAGGCCATTAATATGGGCGACAAGATCAACACAGGCGCCTGGGAAGCCTCTGCGAGCGTATCACCAGATGGTAAATATCTTTTCTTCAACAGGAATATGGGTTCAGACAAATACGAAAATGTCGACATATTCTGGGTCGACGCCCAGATCATTGAAACACTCAGGCCCAAGCCATAATCCTACGACAAATCTTTATTTATCTCAAACCATAGGAGGCATACTCCTATGGTTTGAGAATGCCTTGTCATGTAAAATCAACCTTGTTGGAATTCGAGAGGTAAAATACCCCTCTATAAATCTGTCCGTTATACGGGGGGAGGCTCATATCGTAATTGAATTAGGACCATTCTCCATATGCCATAACGAGTTTGGTTTTGCATGACAGAACTGGCTGGGTCAGCTAGAGTGGAAAACAAGCAAGGATCTGAAGAAGAAAAAATCGGACCCGAAACCTGAAAAGAGGAAATACCGGGAATTAAGTATTATGTCCCCAGAATTTTCCCAGAATTTTCAATGTCCCCAGAATTTTCAAAGCAGAGATATTGTAAAAAATTTCACAAGCGTACAGCGCGCAAGAAATGGAGATATTCATATCAGAACAAAAAGTGGAAGTGGTATAAGTGTGCGTCAGACAAAAAGTGGAGGTTACGAGTTTAAAGGGTTCTTGTCTGCAAGCAAACGCCGTTCGCCTCCGCCAACAGGGACACGGATAAGAAGGAAAAATGAATGAGAGATTCAGAAGCCAAAGTTTTCAACTACCCTAAAAAATTGGAGACTGTATATGAGTCTTCAGTTTCAGAGTGGGATAAGTTGCATATTATTGGAGATGGTCAGTATTTTCCTATTATCTTTTTAGTATCCGATGATGGTCGCGTTGTCGTTGAGTTTGCCGAAGACGAGCAACATAAGTGTGTCCATTTGGCATTATCAGAATTAAAAGACATTATTGCCGAAGTGGAGCAGATGGAAAATCGGGGGACATAATACTAATAAATTGACATCATTTCACCCTGTGGCTAGGATATTTTGATGGCAAGAATAGCGAGACTGGTGGTTCCCGGCCACCCTCATCATATTACCCAGCGCGGTAATCGTCGTCAGACAGTATTCTTTAATGATGAGGATTATCAAACCTATCTGGATTTACTGGCGGAATTTTGCCTGAAGTCTGGAAGTGAGGTTTGGGCCTATTGTCTGATGCCCAATCATGTGCATCTGGTTATGGTTCCTCAAAGTGAGGATGGCTTGCGGGCAGCTCTTAGCGAGGCGCATCGGCGCTATACCCGGCACATAAATTTTCGAGAGAAATAAGATCAAAAATTCTGGGGACACAATACTTAATTGCTAATTTTTCTCTATACTGTTATAGATAATCCATGGCACGTATGGCAAGATTAGTGGTTCCGGGCTATGCTCATCATATAACGCAGCGTGGAAATCGCAGGCAAGAGACTTTCTTCTGTGATGATGATTATGCAACCTATATGGAGATGGTGGGGAAGAGCTGTGCCAAGACGAATACGGAGATTTGGGCTTATTGTCTGATGCCGAACCATGTGCACCTGATATTAGTTCCCGACGACGAGGATGGGCTCCGGGCATCGCTTGGGGAGGCGCATCGCCAATATACCCGTCATATAAATTTTCAAAAAGGCTGGCGTGGATATTTATGGCAGGGTCGCTTTCATTCCTTTGTGATGGATGAGGACTATCTTCTGGCCTGTGCGCGATATGTGGAGCTTAATCCCGTTCGGGCGGGACTTGTGACAAGGCCGCAAGAGTGGCGTTGGTCGAGTGCACGGGCGCATCTTGCGGGTAAGGGTGATGGATTCTTACGTCTAAAGCCGTTGCTTGATAGTGTTTCGGATTGGCAGGCTTTTCTGGATGGTGGCGTGAAAGACGGGGAGTTAAAAACACTCCGCTCTCACAGCAATACAGGGAGACCCTGCGGCGGACCAGACTGGCTGGATCAGCTTGAGCAGAAAACAGGCAAGGATCTGAAGAAGAAAAAACCGGGCCCTAAACCTAAAAAGAGGTAATATTATGGAATTAAGTATTATGTCCCCAAAATTCTTCCCAGAATTCATGACACTGGAAAAGATAAATTGAAAAAGATTGAAAAAGATTTAATAAAACAAGCGCTAAGAAACGGGGTCGTCACTGGCAGTTTATTCTCACTAATAATATTGATTGTTAGAGGAAATTCAGAGAATTTTGTTTTATTAATATCCTTTTGTATCCTTGGAGCAATTTTTTTGAATTTTTTTACTATTTACCGAGTAAACTGCCATATTCATTTAAAATTAAAGGGAAAATATGGAATTGATTATACTGAATTGGTTGATTCTGAATATAGAAAAATGGGCATAAAAAAGATGTTGGGGGAAAATTGGTTTGATGAAATAGCTAGGCAAGATCGTGATGGAGAATTACTTAAACGATTCAAGAAAATTCGAGAATCGAAAATCGACAATAAATCAATGTGAATCAAGGAGATCAAGGGGGAATTGTGGGGGAATTGTCGGGACATAATACTTAATTTAGATTCGAGAGGCACACCCCCTATTTCTATTTATCCTTAACTTTCCTATATACTCTAGCCTCATTCCCTCGAGGGAGGGAATCTAGTCAAAAACAGGATAATAATGGGACTGGTATCTAATTATCACTCAGCCTTGAAGTTGTCTTTGTTAGGCGGGGGAGGCGGTGAAGATCACCGGGGTGTCTTCGGTAATTCCGATGGTATGTTCCATTTGGGCTGACAGGGAACGGTCGCGGGTGACGCCGGTCCAGCCGTCGGACAGGATTTTGATGGCGGGTTTGCCGACGTTGAAAATCGGCTCGATGGTGAAAATCATGCCGGGCTGTAAGATGCATCCGGCTTCATCCATTTCGGTATGAAGCACTTCCGGGTTATCATGAAATTCCAGCCCGATGCCATGGCCGCAGAATTCATGGGATACGCTATAACCATAGTCCCGCGCCACCGCTTCGCAGGCCCGACCGATCTGGGTGAGGCGGTTGCCGGGTCTGGCCTGTTTGATGGCCTGCTTCAATGCTTTATCCACTGCTTCGATCAGGCGGCGGGCTTTTATGGGAACCTTATCCCCCACCATATACATGCGGCTGCTGTCGCCGTGCCAGCCATTGAGCTTTGGGGTCACATCAATGTTCAGAATGTCCCCGGATTTCAGGATTTTATCCGCGCGTGGAATACCATGAACCGCCACATGGTTGACGGAAATACAGCTGGCATGCTGATAGCCATTATAACCAATGGTGGCGGGAATGGCCCCTTTGCGGCGGATGAAGCTTTCAATCTCCTGATCAAGGTCTGCTGTGGAGGTTCCGGCTTTCACAAAAGCCGTGATATGGTCCAGCGTTTCAGCGGCAATCCGCCCCACCTTATACATCTGATCAAAATCATCCTGTGTATGTAGGGTGATGGGGCCATGGGCATATCCCTCAAGAATTTTTCGGCTGCGTTTTGCGGGGAGCGGCATCTTCTTATTCCAATATTTTCAATGTGGCCTGACAACAGGCAAGGGCCGCGTTCATGCAAGGCGCAGAAATTTCCTGGCCGCCTCTTAAGGCCGGTTTCATGGCCGCAATCGGCCCGTCAAACAGGGCAAAATTCACCAGCGCCATATTGCCGGGGCTGAGCTTTTTGTCCAATGATTTTAACAGGCTGCTCAAGGCTTTGCCAAGCGCCTGATGAATGTGGGCAAGCTTTTGATGCAGTTCTTCCGGCAATGGCCCGTCAATAATATCGCTTTCTTCATACAACATGATCAGGCGGGCAAAGCTCGGGTTTTCTTGGGTCCAACGGGTCAGGCTTCGCACAGCCTGATCCGGTTTGTTCTGCGCCAATTGGGGTAGAATATGATCACAGAGAGAGCCCAGAGCCCGAAGCCAGGCCGCCCCCATTAACGCGGTGCGGGAGGGAAAGCGGTGATAAAGCGAACCCGTGGGTGCGCCCGTGCTGCGGGCAATGGCCGACATGGTCGCGGCACCGGGCCCGCCCAGTGTGACAAGCTCAATCGCCGCGTTAATAAAACTGTCCTGATCAAAATCCGCTTTTCGTACCATTCAATTAGAATATAGATTCTAGAACGAGCCGTCAAATAAAATGTTTTGCGGCTTAACGGGTCATGGGTTATGTTAATTTTGCGGTTATGTTGAATTTGCAAAATAGTTAAAATAGTGAAGTAAGTATGATTAAACGGGAGAGAAAGATGGGTTTTATAAAAATTTGCGCCACAAGGGCAGTGGCGGTGGCTGGAATGGCGACAATGATATTATCATCAAGCGCTCTTCAGGCTCATGAGCCTGAAAAAGCCAATTTTGCCCTGGTTATCCATGGCGGGGCCGGCACGATATTGAAGAAAAATATGACACCGGAACGCGAAGCATCAATCCGGGCCAAGCTGGAAGAGGCCCTGCGGGCAGGGCAGGCGGTTCTGGACCGGGGCGGTATTGCACTGGATGCGGTGACGGCGGCCATTAACGTGATGGAAAATTCGCCTCATTTTAACGCGGGCAAAGGGGCGGTTTTCACCCATGAGGGTCGTAATGAAATGGACGCGTCGATTATGGATGGCCGTGATTTGAACGCGGGGGCCGTGGCCGGGGTCACCCATGTGAAAAATCCCATCAATTTGGCCCGTGAGGTGATGGAAAATTCTCCGCATGTGATGCTGACCGGGGCCGGGGCTGAGGAATTTGGCAAAGGCCGTAATATTGAAATGGTTGATCCGTCTTATTTCCGTACCGAAAGACGTTGGCAACAATTACAGAATGCCCTGAAAAAAGGAAAAGTCTCTCTGGATCATGACGGGGAAAATGAAGCGGCGAAAAAAGATAAGATCGCCGCACTTGGTTATGACCCGGAAGATCCGGATCAGAAGTTTGGCACCGTGGGTGCGGCGGCGCTTGACCAGCATGGCAATATTGCCGCGGGCACGTCCACCGGCGGCATGACCAACAAACGCTGGAACCGTATTGGTGATGCGCCGGTGATCGGGGCTGGCACCTATGCGGATAATAAAAGCTGTGCCGTTTCCGCCACGGGTCACGGTGAATATTTCATCCGCGCGGCAGTGGCCCACAGCATTTGCGCGCTGATGGAATATAAGGGCCTTAGCCTTAAGGATGCGGCCGATGAGATTGTCATGAAAAAGCTTGTGAAAATGGGCGGTGACGGCGGCATTATTGCTTTGGATGCCAAAGGCAATATTTCCATGACCTTTAACACGCCGGGCATGTATAGGGGTTTTGTCAAAGGTCATAACAAGCCGCAAACCGGTATTTATAAAAACGAATAAAGCTTGGTTTATCGCAGTAAATTTAAGGCCTGTCATTGTTTTGGCAGGCCTTTTTTAAAGGCTTAATCGGGGAAGCGGGCGCGCAACACACGGACGGTATTTTCCCCCATAATTTTGCGTATATCGCTTTCTGAAAAACCCGCATCCAATAAGCCCTGCGTGATCAGACCCATACCGCTGCTGTCAAAGGGTGCTGTGATGGCACCATCAAAGTCAGAGCCAAGGGCCACATGATCCACACCCACCAGATCGGTTACATATTTAATTGCCCTTACGATGGCGGCGGCATCTTTGCCACAGCTTGCGGTTTCCCAGAAGCCGATGGCAACCACACCGCCGCTTTCGGCGATGGCACGGATATGTTTGTCTTGCAGATTTCTTTGATTGTCACAGGTGCCTTTCACCCCCGTATGGGAGGACAGCAAAGGCGTATTGGTCAGGGCGATAATTTCATCCATCAATGCCGGAGTGGCATGGGCAAGGTCAATGACCATGCCAAGGCGCTCCATCTCCAATATAACTTTTTTACCCAATTCGCTCATGCCGCCCTGACGGATACCATGGGCGGAATCCCCCAGCGCATTATCAAAGAAATGGGTTAGTGACATCATACGAAAACCAGTGTCATACATTATTTGAAGATTGGCAAAATCCTTTTCCAGAACCTGCCCGCCTTCAATGCCAAGAAAACCGGCTGTTATTTTCTCTCCAGCCTTCCGGCGGGCCAGAAAATTCTCAAGGTCTTTTTTATTTTTTACGATAATGAATTGCCCTTGGGAACGCGCGGCATATTCATGCAGTTTTTCAGCCTGATATAGCGCTCTTTCTTTCAGGCTAAAGGCGGTTTTGAAGGGCCAGTGCTGACCAATGGCAAGAAGGGTGACCTGATCGCTGCTGTCATCATTTTTCTTAATATTTAAGCCGCGGGGCACTTTGCTGACAATGGTGAAGGCCTGAAGAGACAGATTGCCTTCCTGAAGCCTGGGCAGGTCGATCATGCCCCTGTCTGCACGTTCGAGGAAATCCCTATTCCATAAAAGAAAGTCACCATGAAGGTCTGCCACCAGTAAATCTTCATGCAGGGTTTTGGCTTTATCAGAAAGGACATAAGGGCCTTGTTTCGTGGCAAAATTCATTTTGGCATCCAGCTGATGCGCAAAATAGGGCAATATGGCAAAATAGGTGACGATAAGAATAAGGCCTAAAGCCAGAATGAAAATCCCTAATTTACTGCGCCATGAGTGTTTTTTAAGCATAAGAACCCTTTACCAAGACCGTTTATCTGTTGTTATTTTTCTTTAATTATCTTTTTTATGCGCGCTGGAGTCAACAAATCCGCGCATTTCCGGGCCTGTTAATAAAATTGTATAATATTTTCATGGACTTCATTCTATCGTTGTCTCTAAAATGGAAGCTGAATTAAGTTTGGTATTATTAATTTATCCAGTTTAGGGATTATCATGGAGATTCTACGGAATATTATAAAATTCACCCTTCCTTTATTAATGGTTTCACCTGTCATACAGGCCGAGGACCTGCCCCCGGCGGAGGTCAGCTTGCTTCACCGGGTGGCCTCACAACCCTCAGCAGAGCGTATTGAGAAGGATATACGCACTTTGGTTGGTTTTGGAACCCGCCACAGCCTGTCCGAAACAAAATCTGACAGCCGGGGTATCGGGGCCGCACGCCGTTGGATCAGGGATGAGTTTGAACGCATTTCCGCAGAATGCGGCGGCTGCCTTGAGGTAATGGTTATCCGTGATACGGTCACCGGCAGAAGGGTTCCTGAACCCACCGAAATTGTCAGTGTCATCGCGGTTCAGCGCGGCAGTCTTGATCCTGATCGTATGGTTGTCATGTCTGGTGATATTGACAGCCGGGTTTCTGATCCCCTTGATTTTACCTCCGACAGCCCCGGCGCCAATGATAATGCCAGCGGCATCGCCGGTGTTCTGGAAGCGGCCCGTGTGCTCTCGAAACAGAGATTCGCCGGCTCCATTGTCTATGCGGCCCTGAGCGGTGAAGAACAGGGACTATATGGTGGTGCCATTGTGGCCAAACATGCTCAACAGCAAGGCTGGAATATTCAGGGTGTTTTGAATAATGACATGATCGGCAATATTGAAGGTGTGAACGGGGTGATCAACAATACAACCGCCCGGGTCTTTTCCGAAGGAACCCGTTATCTGGAAACCGAAAAAGAAGCCCGTATTCGTCGCTATAGTGGTGGTGAAGTGGACAGCCCCAGCCGTAATATCGCTCGTCTGGTGGACCGTCTGGCGGATCAATATATTGCCAATCTGGATGTGATGATGGTCTACAGGCTGGATCGTTTTGGCCGCGGTGGGCATCACAGGCCCTTTAACGAAGCCGGCATGCCGGGGGTGCGGATCATGGAAACCAATGAAAATTATAACCGCCAGCATCAGAATCTGCGCACCGAAAATGGCATAAAATACGGCGATGTGATTGAGGGGGTCAATTTTGATTATGCGGCCAAGCTGACCTCATTGAATATTGTCACGCTGGCCATGATGGCGGGGGCGCCGCCCTATCCCGCCAAGGTCACATTGAAAGGGGCCGTACGGCCCTCCACCACCATCAGCTGGGACATGGCCAGTGGCAAGGAAGCTGAAAATCTGGCCGGATATAAAGTTTACTGGCGCCTGACCACGGATGCCCAATGGCGCTTTAGCCGTTTTGTGGGCAAGGTGAGCAGCCATGTGCTTGAGAATATTGTTATTGATAATTATTTCTTCGGCGTTGCCAGCGTTGCCAAAGACGGTTCTGAGAGCCCGGTGGTCTTTCCCGGGCCCATGGGCGCTTTTGATTAAAGAGGGGCATGCTTAAAGATATAGTTGCTAGATGCATTTCTTTTCATACATCAAGGCATCCGCGCGGTTTAACAGGTTTTCGACCGTGGAATCCTGATGGTTGGCCGTATTGACCATGCCATAGCAGAATTCAATGTCATAACCGCGCCGGGCTTTTTGATTAAAGGATTTTAAAGAGGCATGAAACCTGTCAATCACCTCCTCTGCGCCATCAAGATCGGTATCGCTTAACAATACGGCAAATTCGTCACCGCCAATGCGGGCAAATATATCTGAATCCCGGAATGTTTCCTGCATCAGGTTCGAAAAGGCAGTTAAGGCCCGGTCCCCTTCGCTATGGCCATAAACATCATTGATTGGTTTGAAATTATTCAAATCCAGAAATACAATGGTGGAAGTGATGCCCTTACGTTTGCATAAATTCAAATTCTTCTGGGCCAGTGTTAAAAAACCCCGCCTGTTTGAGATATTGGTGAGTTCGTCCAATGTGGCCAGCTGGATCGCAGCAAGTTCCCTTTCGGCCATTTCTGCAAGGTCTCTCAATGCTTCAAGGTCATGCGAATCAAGTGTATGGGGTTTTGTATCAATAATGCATAAGGTTCCCAATTTACTGCCATCCAGATGTTTTAGGGGACAGCCGGCATAAAAGCGAATATTGGGAGGATCCGTAACCAGCGGATTATCGGAGAAACGTTCATCCTTGGAGGCATCCTCAATCAGGAATATATCTTCCCCGAGTATGGCATGGCCACAGAATGAAATGTCGCGCGGTGTTTCGGAAGCTGTTAACCCCATACAGGATTTAAACCATTGGCGGTTTTCATCCACAAGACTGACAAGGGCGATGGGCACGTTAAACATTCTTCTGGCCAGGCGGGTCAGGCGGTCAAAACGTTCTTCTGATGACGTTTCAAGTATTTCCAGCGAACGAAGGGTTTCGAGGCGTGTTTCTTCATTGCGGGGCATATCCGGTGTCTGCATTCACTTTCTTTCTAACAGAATAGAATTATGGAATGAAAAATTCATCCCGAACCAATTGCCCTGCCTGTTTAATGGAATATATTTAAGAAATTACTTAAGTAAGGGAAATTAACTGAAAAAAATATGATGGCAGGCATATGGCCACTATTTCTGGCCATTGAAAAAATGAATGCGCAGGAAAGCGTCAGCAAAGCATATTATCCAGCAGATAACCTGCTTTGCCTTGTGGCATAATAGGCGGTGATATTATTTATCATCACCCATTTTCAGAGCCGCAATAAAGGCGGAATGGGGGATTTCCACGCTGCCATACATGCGCATTTTCTTTTTACCCTTTTTCTGCTTTTCCAGCAGTTTGCGTTTACGGCTGATGTCGCCACCGTAACATTTGGCGGTCACATCCTTGCGCATGGCGCTGATGGTCTCACGGGCGATGACCTTGCCGCCAATGGCCGCCTGAATGGGAATTTTAAACAATTGACGCGGGATCAGGTCCTTGAGCCGTTCGCACAAGGCCCGGCCCCGATATTCCGCCTGTGAACGATGCACCATCATGCTGAGGGCGTCCACCGGTTCGGAATTGACCATGATCGAGAGCTTGACCAGATCACCTTCACGGTAACCATCCATCTGATAATCAAAGCTGGCATACCCGCGTGAGATGGATTTCAGCTTGTCATAAAAATCATAGACCACTTCATTGAGCGGCAATTTATATATCACCATGGCGCGGTTGCCCGCATAGGTAAGTTCCACCTGTTCGCCGCGTTTTTCCTGACAGAGTTTCAACACCGCGCCCAGATGTTCATCCGGTACCAAAATGGTGGCCTTGATCCATGGTTCTTCCAGATGGGAAATCAGGGTGGGGTCGGGCATGTCGGCAGGATTATGCAGTTCAATCACCTGGCCCTTATTCATGTGCAGTTTGTAAATCACACTGGGGGATGTGGTAATAATGTCCAGATCAAATTCGCGGGTCAGGCGTTCCTGAATAATTTCCAGATGCAACATGCCGAGGAAACCGCAGCGGAAACCATAACCCAGTGCCGCGGATGTTTCGGTTTCAAATTCGAAACTGGCATCATTGAGCTTTAATTTATGCATGCTTTCACGCAGGGTTTCAAAATCGGCTGCATCAGCGGGGAAAAGACCACAGAAAACCACACTCTGAACCGGTTTAAAACCGGGCAGCGGTTCGGCGGTTTCATTCTTGAATTCAGTGATCGTATCGCCCACATGGGTTTGGCTCACTTCTTTGATGGAAGCGGTGAAAAAACCCACTTCGCCGGGGCCAAGTTCGTCCACCACGGTTTCTTTTGGTGTAAAAATACCGACCCGGTCCACATTATGATCGGTGTCGGCCGCCATCATTTTAATGCGCATGCCTTTTTTCAGCCTGCCGTCAATGATACGCACCAGAACCATGACCCCGAGATAGGTATCATACCAGCTGTCCACCAGCAGGGCTTTGAGGGGCGCATCCGCACTTCCTTGCGGAGGCGGCAGGATTTCCACCAGAGAATTGAGCAGATCATCAATGCCCTCACCGGTCTTGGCGCTGGCCTTAATGGCCCCACTGGCGTCAATGCCGATCACGTCTTCGATCTGGGCGCGCACCTGTTCCGGTTCGGCCGCAGGCAGGTCGATCTTGTTGAGTACGGGCACAATCTCATGGTCATTTTCGATGGCCTGATAGACATTGGCCAATGTCTGGGCCTCTACACCCTGACTGGAATCCACCACCAGCAATGAACCTTCACAGGCATAAAGGCAGCGGCTGACCTCATAGGCAAAATCCACATGACCCGGTGTATCCATCAGGTTCAGAATATAGGTTTCCCCGTCCCGGGCCTTATATTCAAGGCGGACGGTCTGGGCCTTGATGGTGATGCCGCGTTCGCGCTCAATGTCCATATTATCGAGCACTTGTTCTTTCATTTCCCGATCCGCAAGGCCGCCACAATGCTGAATCATCCGGTCCGCAAGGGTCGACTTGCCATGGTCAATATGGGCGATAATCGAAAAATTTCTTATTTTGTCTAGATCAGTCATGAGGGGGCTTTTATCACTCATTGCCCGGACTTTACAAGAAGTCTTTACAATGGGGGGGTGTTTATTTCACTAATGAAGGTTTATGGGCCAAATAACGGCATACTCTGAGCTGGCCGGACTTCATTATTTTGGTGCGCCTGCTCCAGAATTCAGCTTCGCTCAAAATGGCCATCAGATTGGCTTTGGCATCTTCGCCTTGTTGGGAAAGTGTGGCAACAATCTGATCCGCATTGGCCCAGGCATCGGTTATCAGGCCCAGATATTGATCGGTAATATCCTCATTTACCCGAATATTAAAACCCGCGGCCTCAAGGGTGCGTGTTGTGGTGCCCGAGGTAACGGGAAAAGGGTCGACGGGCTCTTGGCGGAGCCAGTCGATAACATCCGGGTCGGACAGACTGTCCACATCCTTGATCACATAATCGGTGATCAGGAAGAGGCCGTCCTCTTTCAAATTGCCAAAGATTGCTTCAACAAGTTTGCTTTTATTTTCCACCGTAAACATGGCTTCCTTGGAATAAGCCCGGTCGAACTGACGCTCAAAATCATAAACATCGTCCAGATTTTTATGATGGATATGGGCTTTTTTCTCAAGGCCCGCATCAACGGACATTTGTTGTCCGGCTTCGGCCAGTTCTTTTGAACTTTCATAACCGCTGATCCACACCCCGAATTCTTTGGCCAATACCCGTGATGGGCCGCCGAGACCAGCCCCCACAACCATGGCGCTGAGCTTGGGGGACAGGGCCAGAAGTTTTGACATGGCAATCACATTTTCCGGCCCGCCCGGCCCGCAAAATCCATTGCCCCATACCATCTGGGCAACGGCAATGCGTGCTTCATCCCATTCGGCTTTGCTTACGGGTGCCTTGTCTTTCTTTGGGGCACTGGCTTTGGCTTCACGGGCGAGACGTGCCAGTAATTTGGCTTCCATGTCAGCAACATCATAGCCTTCCCACCATGCCTTGAGGCGGGATTTTAAGGGTACTTTTACATCTTTATTTGCAGTTGCCATACTCGTTTCCCATTATCTTATGGGTTTCTTGGGTTTGTAGACCAGAAAGCGGGATACATTAATAAGGCCGTTTTTTAACAATTTTTTCCTCAGAGACCAAAATTCGGCATCCTGCATCAAGGTTGAAATAGACTCTATCCCTTCCGTACCGTCCTTGCTGAGGTCTTCAACAATTTTTTCTGCCTTGATCCAGCTTTCTGTGATCAATTTTATATAGGTCTCGGATATATTTTCATTGACCCTAACGGAAAAGCCAACGTCTTTCAACATCTCAGATATAATATCCGCTGTAACCGGATAGGGAGGGGTGGGTTCCATTTTAAACCAGGTCTGTACATCCTCATCCTCCAGCGCCTCTACATTGGACAGGGTATAGTCCGTCATCAGGAATAAGGATTCCTCTTTTAAGGCATCGAAAGTCTTTTGCAGCAAGCTTTTTTTATCTTGAAAACTATACAGGCGTTCTTTGGAAAATGCCCGGTCAAAACGACGGTCAAACGGTTCGGCATCATTCAGGTCCAGATGGGTGATCACGGCTTTTTTATCCAGATCGGCTTCTTTGGATAAAATATTGGCCTTTTCCACCAAATCTGTGGAAACCTCATAACCGGTAATCCAGACACCATATTTCTCGGCCAAAACCCGACAGGGCCCGCCAAGTTCAGCCCCGATGACCAAAGCGGACATTTCCGGGGTAAGGGAAAGCAGTTTTGATAAACTTTCGATATGTTCCGGCCCGCCGGGTCCGCAATATCCCATGCCCCATATCAACTGATTGATTTTAATGCGGTTCTTATTCCAGGTGAGGGGTTTCGGTGTATTTTTTTTTGCCGGTGCAGCTTTTTTTGCATCAGGGGGGGCCGCATCCGGATGATCAGAAATTTCTTCCTGATCATCCTCCTGCCAATCCATCTGGCGAAGCATATCATCCAGGTTATATCCCTCCCACCAGGCTTTGAACCTGAGTTTTAGGGGTATTTTCCTCTTTTCAACTGTCGTGGTCATGTTTTCTCATTCAGAAAAATGTAATTACCTATATAAGGTAATACTAAAACATGAGCCGTTTATATATGGTTAATCGAATATTCGCGCAAAAACTACCTTAAAATACCCCCTGTATTTTTTGCCACCGAGGCCACCAGCTTTTCAGAAAAATTTTCAATCTCTTCATCGGTGAGGGTTTTGTCAGCGGGTTGCAGGCGAACATTCAGCGCCACGGACTTTTTACCTTCTTCCACACCCGGCCCCTGATAGACATCGAATATGCTGATGTCTTCGATCAGTTTCTTTTCCGAGCTGCGTACGGCCCGGATCAGATCCGCGGCACTTATTTTATTGTCCACCACAAAGGCAAAGTCTCTCTCCACGGCCTGAAAGTCGGATGCCTTCAGGGGGCCGCGATTGTTGCCGCCCTTGTTTTTGGGGAAAGGAATGGCCTGCAGCATAATCTCAAAAGCCACCAAAGGTCCTTTCACATCAAGGGCTTTGAGAATACGGGGGTGAATTTCGCCAAAATAACACAGGATATTTTTGGGGCCCAGACGCATGACACCGCTACGGCCTGGATGATACCAGGGCGGGGCGTCTGCCACCACCTGGACATTGGCCGTATTGACACCAATGGCGTTCAGGATCGCTTCCGCGTCGGCCTTGGCATCAAAAACATCCACATCGCGCGGGGATTGTTGCCAGTGGCGCTGGCCTGTCTGACCCCGGCGAATGCCTGCCAGCATCAGGGTTTGGCCCTGGGGTGTATCATCACTGAACTGGTTACCGGCTTCAAACAGAGCCACATTTTTAAAACCCCGGTCAATATTGCGGCCCGCTGCCGTAATCAGATTGGGCAGCAGGTTGGGGCGCATGGCATTCAGGTCGGAACTGATGGGATTTTCCAGCACCAGCTCGGCCTTGAGCTCGGCAAAAAGCGCGGCCTGGGCCGATGGCAGGAACGACCATGTGACCGCCTCCCTAAGGCCGCGTCCGGCGGCGGTTCTTTTGGCAGTCCGCCCCCTTTTTTGCAGAGCATTGAGGCCGGTGAAAATTTCCCGGCTGCTTTTGGGCAGCGGTTCAGAGCGGATATGCTCATAACCATAAATGCGCAGAACTTCTTCCACCAGATCGGCTTCACCATCAATGTCACAGCGCCATGACGGGCTGGTGACGGCCAGATTGTCACCGTCTTTTTTCACTTTAAAACCAAGCCGTTCCAGAATGGCGATGATTTCCGCTTCGCTCACCTTGATGCCGCCCAGACTTTCCACCCGGGACGGGCGCAGGCTGACGGTCTTGCATATGGTCGGTACGGTGCCGGGCATGTAAACTTCGCTCACATCCGTCTTGTCCGTGGCACACATGTCCAAAATCAGACGGGTGGCTGCTTCGATGCCGCTTGCCACTGTTTCAGGGTCGACACCGCGTTCAAAACGATAACGTGCATCACTTTCGATGCCATGTTTGCGCCCTGTCATGGCGGTGGAAACGGGGTCAAACCACGCACATTCGATAAAGACATTGACCGTCTCATCCATGCAGCCGGTGGAGGTGCCGCCCATGATGCCGCCCAGACCGATCACACCAGAGTCATCGGTGATGACACAGGCGCTGTCGTCCAGACTATAGTCTTTATCATCAAGGGCCGTGAAGCTTTCACCCTCTTTGCTCAGGCGCACACGAATGTCGCCCTGAAGCTTGTCCGCATCATACACATGCAGGGGGCGGGCCTGATCATAAGACATATAATTGGTCATATCCACCAGCGCCGAAATGGGGTTCATGCCAATGGCGCGCAGGCGCCGTTGCAGCCATTCGGGGCTGGGGCCATTTTTCACATTGCGGATCATACGTCCGGCAAAAACCGGACAGACCTCGGGGGCATCCAGATGAATTTTGACCGGGCTTTCATATTGGCCGGCTACTTTGGACGTGTCCGGATGTTTGAGCGTGCCCATGCCCGCCGCCGCCAGATCACGGGCGATGCCGTAAACCCCGAGCGCGTCCTGATGGTTGGGGGTGATGGCAATTTCGATAATCGGATCATCCAGGCCTGTGTAAGCGGCAAAATTTTTGCCCACCGGTGCGTCTGCGGGCAGGTCAATAATACCGTCATGATCATCGCCCATGCCCAGTTCGCGCTCGGAACACATCATGCCATTGCTTTCCACACCGCGAATTTTGGTGGGGCGCAGTTTCATGCCATTGGTGGGAATGGTGGCCCCGGATGGGGCAAAAGCACCCTTGAGTCCCGTGCGGGCATTGGGGGCGCCGCAAACCACCTGCAGCATTTCTGTGCCGGTGTTGACTTTGAGTACCTGAAGCTTATCCGCGTCCGGATGGGGGGCGGCTTCCATTACCTCGGCAATGACAAAGGGGGCCAGCGTGTCGGCGGGATTGTCAATCTCTTCAATTTCCAGACCGATGGCGGTCATTTTGTCGGTAAGGGTTTCCAGATCTTTATCCGTCTCCAGATAATCCTTGAGCCAGGAAAGTGTGAATTTCATTGTTATTTTCCTTTCCGTGCAGCCGGAGCTGCCTTGTCATCTGCTTTTTTACCATGGGTGCTGAGGGAGGGGATGTCCAGCGCCGCAAAACCATAATGTTTTAACCACCTCAGATCGGCGGCAAAAAAATCGCGCAGGTCCGGGATTCCCCATTTGAGCATGGCAATCCGGTCAAGCCCCATGCCAAAGGCAAAACCCTGATATTCATTTGGATCAAGATCCACATTTTCCAATACGCGGGGATTGACCATGCCACAGCCCATAATTTCAAGCCAGTCATCACCGTCACCAATAACAATTTCGCCATCTTTAAAAGTACAGCCAATGTCAACCTCGGCAGAGGGTTCGGTGAAGGGGAAATAACTGGGGCGGAAGCGGATTTTTACATTGTCCAGTTCAAAGAAACGGCGGCAGAATTCCTCGATTGACCATTTCAAATGGCCCATATGGATATTCTTATCAATCACCAGGGCTTCGACCTGATGGAACATGGGGGTATGGGTCGCGTCACTGTCACAGCGATAGGTCCGCCCCGGCGCAATAATGCGGTAAGGCGGCGGGCCTGCCATCATGGTTCTGATCTGCACCGGCGACGTATGGGTCCGTAAAACCTTGCGTTTGCCCTCTTCGTCTTCGGGCAGATAGAAAGTATCATGCATCTGACGGGCGGGATGTTCTTCGGGAATATTCAGCGCGGTGAAATTATAAAAATCTTCTTCGATTTCCGGACCTTCGGCGACGCTGAAACCAATTTCAGTGAAAATTTCCGTCACTTCATCCATCACCTGGGTGATGGGATGGATGGAACCTTCCATTTCAGGGGATGTGGGCAGGGTGATGTCGATGCGTTCGGACTGAAGCCGCGCGTTCAGTGCTTCTTCTTCCAGCAGGGCTTTGCGATCCGCCAGTGCATCATTCAGCCGCATTTTCAGACCATTAAACCGGGGGCCAAATTCTTTCTTTTCTTCCACAGACATTTTGCCAAGCTCACGCATCATCAGGCTGACGCGGCCCTTTTTGCCCAGTGCGGCAATTCTGATGTCTTCGAGAGAGGCCATATCAGCGGCCGTATTGATTTCCGCTGTAATCTCAGTTTCCAGAGTTTGGAGGTCTTCCATAGGTTCACCCAATAAATAAAAATCCACTAAATAAGCAAAAAGGAGCCTGCTGCTATAAAGCAGGCTCCTTGTATCTTTAAACCATCTTTGAAGCGTGTGCCAGCGGCGAAGGCTTATGCCTTGAGTGCTGCCTGTGCCTGATCGGCAATCGCTTTAAAGGCTTCCGGTTCACGAACGGCCAGATCAGCCAGAACTTTACGATCAAGTTCGATGCCTGCGAGTTTCAGGCCGTTCATAAATCGTGAATATGTCATGTCGTGAAGACGGACAGCCGCGTTAATACGCTGAATCCAAAGGGCGCGGAAAGTGCGCTTGCGAACCTTGCGGTCGCGGTATGCATATTGACCGGCCTTTTCGACGGCCTGCATGGCGACGCGAATCGTGGATTTACGACGACCCCGGTATCCTTTTGCAGCCTTGAGAACTTTTTTGTGACGAGCGTGAGACGTCACACCTCTTTTTACATGTGCCATTTTGCGCTCCTAATTAACCGTAAGGCAGGAATTTTTTGATGACCCGCGCATCCTGATCGGCCAGGATGGTGGTACCACGTTGGTTGCGGATCTGTTTATTGGTCCGTTTGATCATGCCATGCTGTTTGTTGGCCTGATTGGCGCGAACCTTACCTGATGCGGTAATTTTGAAGCGTTTTTTAACGCCACTTTTCGTTTTCATCTTGGGCATTTAGCTTATCCTTTTACTTAAAATTGACCACAGTCGCCTGCAGCAAGCTTTCCGAATGACGAGGCATGCCCTTTGTCCAGCCATATCATTCAATGAAGATGAGGCTTATAACGCCCTTTTCTGGCCAATGCAAGGGGATTCATTCGCGCTGTTTCAGGCGCTGAAATCCGGGCATTAATGGCGCTTATGAATTGATCGTCTATTGTTTGATCAGGGTTGAGGTGTTAGCATGGCACATATAACATTTATATATAATTCAGGGGATATTATGTTCACGATCTTATTTCAAGCCTTTGCCATCATCATGCCAGCCAGACAACGTGTTCTTCGGGGATTTCTGCGGGATTCTTTGCGGGGTTCTCTGCGGGAAGGTTTTGGCGCATTATTTCTGGTCTTTTTTCTTGGCCTTGCCCCGGTTCACGCACAAGAAGAGGCGGTTAATGCCCATCCGGCCCTTTGGAAAGTGGAAAAGGCCGAAGGTTCACTCTATCTCTTTGGTTCTTTTCATATTCTGCCCGCCCATGTGAAATGGTATGGCGGTGCGCTCAAGACGGCTTTTGAGGCTTCGGACACGCTGGTGCTGGAAACGGTGATGACACCGGACGCCATGGCCCAGGTGCAGGGCATCTTTGCCAAACGTTCATTCCTGCCCGAAGGCAAAAGCCTGCATACCCTGCTGGATATAGAACATTTTGCGCTGGCCACGGAAATTGGCAAGGGGTTTGGCCTGAGCGAAGAACAGGTGAACCGCATGCAACCCTGGGCGCTGAGCCTGAATTTTGCCATCATGAGCATGATGAAACATGGTTATGATGTGAACGCGGGTGTGGATCAATTGTTGCAGGGCAAAGCCGGGAACATGGGCAAAAAATTACTGGGACTTGAAAGCCCGGTGGACGGCCTTAATGCCCTGACCAATCACCCGCTGCCGCTTCAGGCCACCATGCTGGCGGATACGCTGGAAAAACTGGCGGATTTTGACACATATACCAAAAAATTCCTCAATGCCTGGACTTCGGGAGATACGAATGCGCTCAATGAGGTGATGGTCAAGGATATGGAAAAATACGTGGAAGTCTACGAAGCCCTGCTGGTCAAACGCAACCGCGCCTGGCTGCCAGCTATTGAAGAAATGACCGCACAAGGAAACAATACCTTCATCACCGTCGGCGCCGCCCACCTTGTCGGCCCGGACGGCGTGGTGAAGATGCTTCGGGATAAGGGGTATAAGGTGGAGAAGGTTCAGTAGGGAATTGTTTTCGTCCTTTCCGAAAAGAACCCCAATCCGAAGGCCATAATGGCCTGAGGCAAGGCCAAGCGGCCGCCCGAGCTTATGCGAGGTAGGGGGGAAGCGCGCGAGCGCGGGGGGAGCATTCCCCCATCAAACCAAAGATGAAAAGCCACCGCTCAGACCTACCTGTTTTCTAAAAATAAGAAATATACTCAGGTTTCTGAAGGTTTAAAGGGAGGTGATTTGGTTGTTGTTCGATTAGGGGTGTAAGTTGGTGGAAATTCAGTAGGGTGGCGGTTTAATAACCAATAAGGTAAGCAATAGATGAAATTATATAAATACCGATCTTTATCGGATCAGCCTGTGTCTGGTGGCGGGCTTACAGATATTGAGAAAGTTAGAAAAACTATTCTAAATCATGAACTATGGTTTGCTTCACCAAATACATTCAATGATCCATTCGACTGTTTCCCATCGATCATAGGTAGTGGAACAAAAAAAGAAAAACTAAAGTTTATGCATGAGACTTTGAAGAGAAATTTCCCTGAAAAATCTAGGCGTGAGATAAGAGAAATAGCAAAAAAACGTATGAGTGAAGGCCTTAGTTTACAGGAGAGTTTTGATGGGGTGGATCTAAGAGAAAAATTTGAGATACATAAGGTGTTTTGTTTATCTGAGACTAAAAAAAGCATTCTCATGTGGTCTCATTATGCTAACAACCATAAAGGCATATGTTTAGGATTTGAGGGTATGGAAAAGCATAGTATATTTGGAATGGCTCAGAAGGTTAATTACAATGAAGAGCTCCTCACAATAAATTGGCTAACCGATGATTTCTATAACCAAATACCCAAAAAATTAATACAAGCCTTTTTTGAGAAATCTGAACATTGGAAATATGAAAAAGAACGGCGTATTCTTCACCCTAATAATAGGAGCATGGATACATACAAGCCGGGAGAGTTAAAACAAATAATTCTTGGGGCCGAAATTTCGGATAATGATCGGGAGCATGTAATGTCCTGGCATGATCAATTAATACATAAACCTGAGTTGCTTCAGGCCAGATTACATCCTCGTAAATACGAGATGGAAATTATATCGATTTAGGATGTGGTTTAAATCAGAGGGGCAGAAAATAAAAAGATATGGTAATGAGCCTTTCCTTTTCACTCTTAAGTCGTCCTGCTCTGGAAGGAGAGTATCTAGGGCCTTCAGGTAGTCTGGACTCCCGTTTTCACGGGAGTGAGGGAATAGTGATGAAAGGTTTTAAAGGGCGGCTTTTCATTTTTTGATTGATGGGGGTTTCACCCCCGTGCTCGCGCACTCCCCCCACCTCGCATAAGCTCGGGCGGCCGCTTGGCCTTGCCTCAGGCCCGTTGGGCCTTCGGATATTGTGTTTTATTTGGGTAGGTTTGTTTTTTTTATCCGAATAACTCGATATCACTCTCCACCTGTCGTGGTGACAAGGCGCCTTCTTCGATTAGGTCGTGATAGTTGCAGACGCGGTTGCGGCCGTTTTCTTTGGCGTAATAGAGGGCCTGATCTGCATGTTCGAGAACGGTGGCGGGATGTTCTTGGGTGTCTATTCTGACAATGCCGGTGCTGATGCTCACATGGCCGATGCGGGGGAATTCAAACTGGGCCAAATTCTGTCGGAAACGTTCAAAGGCCAGATGGGCGTCTTCTTTTGTGGCGGGCTCTAATATGATAACAAATTCCTCACCGCCGTAGCGGAATAATAAATCATTACTGCGGAAGGATTTTTTCATCAGATCCGAGAGCAGCAACAATACTTCATCGCCATAAACATGACCAAAATTATCATTGATGCTTTTAAAATGATCAATATCCAGCATCGCCACCCAGTGATAGGCATCCTTATTTGCTATGCGACGATTTTTGCCCTTTGCTGATTTGCTGTCTTTGGTACAAAGGGGATGAGAAAGCAGGGTGTTGACCTGGGTATCGAATGTTTTTCGGTTCAACAGTCCGGTCAGTGTATCATGCTCATTATCATTGATGACGGCCATAAAATTACGATAGATGCGACTGAAACCGCGGATCAGTTTTTCAGAATGTTTGTTGAGGTCATGGCCATATATATCAAGGATGGCCGCAACTTTATTGTTGACGGTGATGGGAATTAAAATGCGCCGTTTGTGGTTTCCCTGACCCGAAATGGTCTCACGGTTTTTAATGCATTCTCTGGTCTGATCATCGAGAAAAACACGAGGGTCGCCAAAATCATGGGGCATGACCTTTAGTTTTTTATCACAGATTATGGTCGGCCTTGCCACCGCCACTTCCAGATATTCACAATCCAAGCGCCGCGGCACCCGCAATAAAAAAAGCGCATCATAGTCAATAAAATCCGACAGGGTTTCAATTAAAGACTTTTCCAGCGATCGTTTATCCCGGTCTTCCGTAATATGAATAACCGATTCAAATAAGCTATATTCTTTATGCAACATATACTGTGTCCCGAAATATCCTTCTTCATACGGGTTAAAAAATCATAGGGTTGGTTATATATAAAAGGCAAATATATAAGAAATTGATAATGTAATGATTTTTTTTCAGGAAGAATGTCCCGGTGAATTATATCATCGCACCGGGCGGGTTTTTATCTCAGGAAAGACTCATGTTATCGTAAATTTCTTTTAATATCATCGCGTGATCTTACATTCAAAAATCTGAAAATTTTGAATGGACTTACGATTTTTAGAGGGGAAATCTTAAAAATGAATATCATTAAATATCCCGTCTTGCTGTTGTTATTTCTCATGAATACTTCAGCAAGCTTTTCTCAAACCAGCGATATTGTTGCCTCTGTCAGTGAAAATAATGTTGGTAAAAAGGTGATCATCAATTCATCAATCATGGGTGAGGAGAGGGGCTTACAAATATATTTGCCTGAAAGTTATGGCCAGGGGCAGAAAAAATACCCTGTTCTATATATTCTTGACGGCCAATATCTCTTTTTTAACGGGGTAAGCGCAGTACAAACGCTTGCGGGAAAGTTCGATATGATGCCGGAGATGATTGTGGTGGGTATCACAAATAATTCACCACAACGCTATTCTCATCTGACGGGCACAAAATTTATGGATTTTCTGGAGAAGGAGGTTCTCACCTATATTGATGCCACATATCGCACCACTGATGAGAGGGTTATTTTCGGTTGGCAACATGCGGGAACCTTAATTGTAGAAACATTGATCCGTAAACCGCACCTCTTTGATGCAAATATTATTGCGGACCCTTTTCCCCTTGATGGAAAGGGTGAGCAGTCAAGAATTGGGCGGCTGGAGAAAAAAATAACAGACGAATTTGACGGCCATTTATTTTTTGGTGTTGGCGGCAAGGGCGGAATGGTTGTTGATGGCACCAACAAACTCGCATCAATCTTGACGCAAAAGGCACCAAAGTCATTCACTTGGGACTATGTAATTTTAAGCGAAGAAGAGCATCGCACCGTTGCGGCACCGCTCCTGCCTATGGGATTGCGCCATTATTTTCAAAATTATTCAGACCTGTATCTGACGACTCTGGATGCCTATAAAAAGGCCGGGGGCCTGGATTGTGTACAGGCCTATTTCAAAAAACGGGGCGAGCGTTATGGATTTTCCCCGGAAATTTCTTCGGGCACCATGTGGTCAATGGTCAGCCGGGCAATTATTGCGGATGATTTTGATTATTTTGTAACTTTCATGAACGAGTTTCGCCCCAAAGGCTTTATCAGAGATTCCCGAATTGGCAATATTTTCTGGTATGCAGATTATTATGCAAAATACCGGAAATATGATGAAGCGCTGAGCCTTTATCAGGAAGTGGCAGATAAATACGCGGATTCAGCCCCCTTTTCCCATAAAATGGGAAAAATCTATCAAGCCCAGGGTGATATGGAAAACGCAGAAAAAAAATATCAAAAAGCCATCACGCTGGCTCAAGCAGCAAATGATGCCGAACAAACAGAATATGAAAAAAGCCTGGCATCCTTAAGGGGTAAAAATGTTTTTTGATTTGATGGGGGGAATCCCCCCGCGCTTATCTCAGGCCCTGCGGGCCCTCATTTTTATATTTGATGGGGGTTTCACCCCCACGCTCGCGCGTTCCCCCTCCTCGCATAAGCTCGGGCGGCCAGTCGGCCTTGCCTCGGGGCGGTGCCCCTCATTATTATTGGTTGATGGGGGAATACTCCCCCGTGCTCGCGCACTCCCCCTCCTACGCTAAAGCTCCGGGCGCGCGGTCGCGCTTGCCTCAAGGCCTACGGCCTTTCGGATTGGAGTATAGTTCGGGAAGATGGGAACGTAGAGCCTTTAGCCCTCCCCGGAAAGGACACAGTAACCGAAGCCCAAAGGGCTGAGGCAAGGCCAAGCGGCCGCCCGAGCTTATGCGAGGCGAGGGGGGCAGCGCGCGAGCGCGGGGGGATTCCCCCCATCAAACTAAAGATGAAAAGCCCCACACTCCACCCTCACATCATAACACTCCCATCCGAAGCCCATAGGGCTGAGGCAAGGCCAAGCGGCCGCCCGAGCTTATGCGAGGCGAGGGGGGCAGCGCGCGAGCGCGGGGGGATTCCCCCCATCAAACCAAAAAGATGAAAAGCCCTACACTCCACCCCAACAACAGAATACTCCAATCCGAAGCCCATAGGGCTGAGGCAAGGCCAAGCGGCCGCCCGAGCTTATGCGAGGCGAGGGGGGCAGCGCGCGAGCGCGGGGGGATTCCCCCCATCAAATCAAAAAATGAAG
>Ga0316207_10000208_pt1 | contig 115601 bp, 129 predicted proteins | sample 6weekpyrite_MG_FD_204943 | JGI IMG/M metagenome (GOLD analysis project Ga0316207, IMG submission 204943) | Microbial mat bacterial communities from mineral coupon in-situ incubated in ocean water Damariscotta River, Maine, United States -... | ecosystem: Environmental > Aquatic > Marine >...
TTCAACGTGAAAACGGTTCTCTTATTCGTTTCGATGATAATGCAGCTGTAATCCTAGATGCGAAAAAAGAGCCAATTGGTACTCGTATTTTCGGCCCTGTTGGTCGTGAAGTACGTTACGCTGGTTTCATGAAAATCGTTTCTCTAGCTCCGGAGGTTGTGTAATGGCAAAGATTTCTTTCAAAAAAGGTGATACTGTAGAAGTTATCGCTGGAAATGATAAAGGTACTAAAGCAGAAGTGCTTAAAGTAATGCCTAAAGATGGAAAAGTAATCGTTGCGGGTTGTAAAATCGCAAAGAAAACTGTTAAACCAACTGAAGAAAACCCTAAGGGTGGATTCATGAACAAAGAGATGCCAATGGATATCTCAAATGTTAAGAAAGTGGAGGCGTAATTTTTATGGCAAGATTTAAAGAAAAATATCTGACTGAGATCGCTCCTGCTCTTCAAAAAGAACTTGAGATCAAAAATGTTATGCAAACACCTAAACTAGAGAAGATTATCATCTCTGTAGGTACAGGTTTTGCAATGAAAGATACTAAACTTATCCAGAATATTGCTGACACTGTTAGTATTATTGCTGGTCAAAGAGCTGCAGTCGTTACGGCTAAGAAATCTGTTGCAGGTTTTAAAGTACGTGAAGGCATGCCAGTTGGTATCCGTGTTACACTTCGTGGTGAAAACATGTATAACTTCATTGACAAGTTAATCTCTATCGCTCTTCCAAGAACGAAAGATTTCCGTGGTATCAAACGTAACGGTTTTGACGGTCGTGGTAACTTTAACTTCGGTCTTACTGAACAGTTAATCTTCCCAGAGATCGAGTATGATTCAATCATGCAAGTTCATGGTATGAATATCACTATGGTAACTACTACTGAATCTGATAGTGAAGCATTTGCTTTATTAGAAAAATTTGGTATGCCATTTACAAAAGGATCTAACAATGGCTAAAAAGTCAATGATCGCTAAAGCGAAACGTACTCCAAAATTTGCAGTACGTGCTTACACTCGTTGTCAGATTTGTGGTCGTCCACACTCTGTTCTACGTGATTTCGGAATTTGTCGTATCTGTTTCAGAAAAATGGCAAGTGAAGGTTTAATCCCAGGTGTTAGAAAGTCTTCTTGGTAGGCTTTGCCTTCCAAGAGGAAACTCCTAACAATAGCACACAAGCTTAGTTTAACTTAGCTCGTGAAAAATCAAGTGCGGCTAACTGCACGTGAGCTCTTCGCTGAGAAGAACATAGCGTTAGCGTAGTGTACGGGGCTTTTCGAGGAAACATCGGCTTTGCCGAGCGATTCTCTTGTTTTGCTCCGGACAGGTATTTGATTTGCAAAAATCAAGGAAAAATTATGGTAAATGATTTAATTTCAGATTCATTGACTCGTATTCGTAATGCGTCAATGCGTCGTTTAGATGCTACTACTTTAATGCACTCAAAAAGTGTTGAAGCAGTAGTTGGAATTCTTCAAGACAAAGGTTATGTAGATAGCTTTAATGTAATTGAAGAAGGTGTTAAAAAGACTATTAACGTTGTACTTAAGTATGATGAAAATGGTAAAACTGTGATCAATGAGATGAAACGTGTTTCTAAGCCAGGTCGTCGTGTATACAAACCAGCTTCAGAGATCAAACGTTTTAAAAACGGCTATGGTACTATCGTAGTATCTACATCTAAGGGCGTTCTTCCAAATGACAAAGCTTTCGAGCTTGGCATTGGTGGAGAAGTTCTTTGTACAGTATGGTAAGGAGATAATATGTCACGTATTGGTAAAAAAATTATCGAAATTCCTGCAGATGTAAAAGTTAGCGTAGATGGTGCTGTTATTACTTTTGAAAAAGGTAAAAACAAACCAACTCTTGATACTAAAGGAAATGTTGGTATCAACGTTGATGGTCAAACATTAACTTTTTCTACGAAGTCAGAAGCAAAAGAAGATAGAGCTTTCTGGGGTACTTACCGTGCACTAGCAGCAAATATCATTACAGGTTTAACAACTGGCTTTTCTAAGCAACTTGAGATCAACGGTGTTGGTTACAGAGCGGCAGTAAAAGGTAAGGTTTTAAATCTTCAACTGGGTCACTCACATGATATTAATTATGATATCAAAGAGGGTCTTGAGATGTCAGTTGATAAAAATGTTATTACTATTAAAGGTATTGACAACCAAAAAGTTGGTCAAGCAGCAGCAGAGATTCGCGCATTCCGTCCACCAGAGCCTTACAAAGGTAAAGGTGTTAAATACATGGATGAGCATATCGTACGTAAAGCTGGTAAGACAGGAGCTAAATAATGAACGCTAAAGTAATGAAAATCAAGCAAAAAACACGTACACAACGTAAACGTCGTATTCGTGGTAAAATTTCTGGTTGTGCAGCGCGTCCACGTCTTTCAGTGTTCCGTTCTAACCGTTTTATTTCTGCTCAAGCGATTGATGATGCAACAGGAACTACTTTAGCTTCTGTTAACTCTAAAGCGCTTGATTGTAAAGCAAATAAAGAGGGTGCAGCTAAAGTTGGTGAAGCTATGGCTGCAGCACTTAAAACTGCTGGAATCTCTACTGTTACTTTTGATCGTAACGGTTATATCTATCATGGTGTTGTAAAAGCGTTTGGTGACGCTGTACGCGCTAATGAAATTGTAATGTAAGGACTGATGATGGAAATCAATAGAGACGAATTTGAAGAATCGATTGTAAACATCGGTCGTGTTACAAAAGTTGTTAAAGGTGGTCGTAGATTTCGTTTTACTGCTCTAATCGTTGTTGGAAACAAAAACGGTCAAGTAGGATACGGTTACGGAAAAGCGAAAGAAGTTCCTGACGCTATCAAAAAAGCAGTAGATAATGCATTTAAAAACATTACTAACGTAAGTATTAAAGGTACTACTATTGCTCACGATATCGAAGAGAAGTTTAACGGTTCTAGAATCGTTATGCGTCCAGCATCTGAAGGTACGGGTCTAATTGCAGGTGGTGCAATGCGTCCAGTTCTTGAGCTTGCAGGCTTCCAAGACATCTTAACTAAATCTATCGGATCAAATAACCCTAATACGGTTGTTCGTGCAACTATTAATGCACTTGATCGTTTAAAAGGATAAGGTATGGCATTAGAAAATCTTACACCGGCTGAGGGTTCAACTCACGGTCGTAAACGCGTAGGTCGTGGTCAAGCTTCAGGAATGGGTAAAACTGCAACTCGTGGTCAAAAAGGTCAAAAATCTCGTTCAGGTTACAAGCGTAAGCGTAACTTTGAAGGTGGTCAAATGCCTTTAGCGAAACGTTTACCTAAGATTGGTTTTTTCTCTAGAAAAATCAAGCCTTATGTAATCAACGTAGAGCGTGTTAAAGCAGTAGCTGAACTTGATGAAATCACAATGGAATCTATCCGTTCAGTTCATAAAGTTGCTAACTCAATCTCTAAAATCAAACTAGTTGGTGCGTCTGCAAAAGACCTAGCTGGTAAGATTAAAGATGAGAACGTAACAGTTACTGGAAAATAATTGTGAGTAAGTCTTTAGTAAATAAAATTCTTATTACTCTTGGCTTCTTATTCCTATACCGAATGCTGGCATATGTGCCAGTACCGGGTGTGGATGTAGAGGTAATCAAATCTTTCTTCGACAGCAACTCTGATAACGCACTTGGACTTTTTAATATGTTCAATGGTAACGCAGCTGAGCGTCTATCTATCATTTCACTTGGTATCATGCCTTATATCACCGCTTCAATTATCATGGAACTTCTTGCTGCTACATTTCCAGCACTTGGTCAAATGAAAAAAGAGCGTGATGGTATGGTGAAGTATATGCAGATTATTCGTTATGCGACGATTGCTATTACTATTGTTCAAGCGATTGGTGTTTCTGTAGGACTTCAAAACCTTACAGGACCTGATGGCTCTTCAGCTATTATGGTTGCTAATATGAATGAGTTCTTACTGGTAGCGGCTATCTCTATGTTAGCGGGTACAATGTTATTGATGTGGATTGGTGAGCAGATTACACAAAGTGGTATTGGTAACGGTATCTCTTTAATTATCTTTGCAGGTATCGTTTCTTCGATTCCTTCTGCAATTGGCTCGACCGTAACCCTTCTTAACACAGGTGGTATGAACTTTATCATGGTGATTGGTATCATCGCTGTTATCCTTGTGACGGTGGGTGTGATTATTTATGTTGAGCTTGGTGAGCGCCGTGTGCCGATCACTTATGCCAAAAAAGTAATGATGCAAAACCAGAACAAGCGTGTTATGAACTATATTCCAATTAAGGTAAACCTTGCTGGTGTTATTCCAGTAATCTTTGCTTCAGCTATCTTAATGTTCCCAGGAACGATTCTTTCGGGGAATATTACAGCTGACTCATCTCAGTTGATGAAAGACATCGCAGATATTATGAATCCAAATTCATACTTCTTCAATGTGTTCACTTTTGTATTTGTTGTTTTCTTTGCTTATTTTTATGCCTCGATTACATTTAACTCAAAAGACATCTCTGATAACCTTAAACGTCAAGGTGGTTTCATCCCGGGTGTACGTCCAGGTGAACACACTGCTGAGTTCTTAAATGAGACAGCTTCACGTTTGACATTTACTGGAGCGATCTACCTTGGTTTAGTGGCAACACTTCCATGGGTTATCGTAAAAGGTATGGGTGTACCATTCTTCTTTGGAGGAACGGCAGTACTTATCGTTGTTCAAGTAGCCCTTGACACAATGCGTAAGATTGAAGCTCAGGTTTATATGCAAAAATATGAAACACTATCGGCGGTTGGTCTTTAATTATGGCAATTGCCCTAAGAAAGCCAGCTGAAATAGAAAAATTGCGTGCGGCAAACAAGATTGTTGCCGGCGCTTTGAACCTTATGCGTGAAAATGCTGTAGTAGGCGCTTCTCTCTCAGAGCTTGATGCAATGGCAGAAGAGTTTATTCGCGCACAGGGTGCTAAACCTTCATTCAAAGGCCTTTACGGCTTTCCTTCTTCTGTATGTTGTTCACTCAATGAGTGTATTATCCATGGAATTCCTAATGATTATAAGTTAAAAGAGGGTGATGTTATCGGTTTTGATATCGGTACAGAACTTGATGGATACTTTGGTGATGCGGCGATCTCTGTGGGTGTTGGACATATTAGCAAAGAAGATGAAGATTTGATTGCTTGTGCAAAAGATAGCCTTTATCATGCGATAGATGTTATTAAAGATGGCATGCGCTTTAAAGAGCTTTCTCTTGAATTAGAGAAGTTTATAACGGCGCGTGGATACGTTCCATTACGCAATTTTTGTGGACATGGAATTGGTAAAAAACCCCATGAAGAACCTGAAATTCCCAACTATTTGGACTCTCCAAATGCAAAGCAGGGACCCAAGATTAAGAATGGAATGGTTTTTTGTTTAGAACCGATGATATGCCAGAAAGATGGCCAACCAAAAATACTAGAAAACGGCTGGGATGTTGTTAGCGAAGACGGTTTAAGAGGTTCACATTATGAACACACTGTTGCTGTTATCAATGGAAAAGCGGAAATTCTATCAACTTTATAAGGAATTTATATGTCTAAAGCTGACGTTATTGAAGTTGACGGTAAGATTGTTGAGGCCCTTCCAAATGCAACATTTCGTGTTGAACTTGAAAATGGTCACGTAATCTTATGTCACATCGCCGGTAAAATGCGTATGCACTATATTAAGATTCTACCTGGAGACAAGGTTAAACTTGAGCTTACTCCATACAGTCTTGATAAGGGCCGTATCACCTACCGTTACAAATAAGAGATCCTTTTAGGGTTTCTTCCTCAAGTTTAGTTATACTTCTCAAAAATTTTTATTAGATTAAAATTGTACTTTTTACTTTTATAAGGGTTTATGAATGTCAAACAAAAAATATACGAACGAAGAATTTAACTTTTTATTTGCAGAATTAAAAGCCGAAGTAAAAGCCGAAGGCCTTTATGCAAAGTGCCCACGTCGTGCATATGTAGAGTTTGCTATTGTGATTGCCATAGCTAGTTTATCTTTTTACTCTGTGAATGCTTTTCATCCTATTGTGACAGCTATGCTCTTTGCCCTTACTATTATGCGAAGTACCTTTGTTGCTCATGATTTGATTCATGGGCAATACTTTTCAACCCGTGAAAAAAATAAAAAACTTTCGTATCTTTTTGCCAATGTCATCATGGGTATCTCGCGTTCATGGTGGGAAAATAAACACAATTTCTTGCATCATACTTATACCAACATTATCGGTAAGGATACTGACATAGACGCTGGTGGTGGAGCTTTTACGAAGAAGTACTTTTATCCAAAATGGTTTCATGCCAATCAGCACATACTTTTTTGGCCACTATTAACATTATTGTACTTTGTTTTTTGGGTGCAATCAGTTGCCTATATGATACATAAAAAGTTTTGGGGTGAGTTGTTCTTGGTGATGATTAATGCAAGTGCACCTGCTTTTATCATCTACTCATTAGGTTGGAGTGTTGGTTTAGCCACAGTAGTAGGAATGTATATGCTGTGGGCAGCATGGTTTGGTGCAGTCATCATCACCAACCATCTTGGCTTAGAGATGTTCCCTGAAGAGCAATATAAAGAGTTCACATGGCTCGAACTACAAAATAGAACTTCACGAAACATACGTGGAGGAAAATTCATTCACTGGTTCTACGGTGGACTAAATACACAGGTAGAACACCATCTTTACCCAAAGGCAGCTCGTTTTTACCTTCTTAAAGCAGCTAAAATCACGGAAGCGTTTTGTCTGAAACATGACATCACCTACATCACCGCAACACCTTGGGAAACGTATAAAGAAATTTACTACTATTTAAAAGAGACCCGCCCGCAATACAGCTAAAAGGATTAATTCTCTCCAAGAGTAGCTTTCAGATTTACTATCTTGAGCCTTAGTAATTATTCAGATAACTCTTGAGCCACCTTCTTTGCAGAGTGTATGGCCCCTTCTAAATACCCTCCCTCTTCATAGGCACTCTCTGTTCCCATAAAAATGAGCTTACCTTGAAAATGGTGTAATGAGTGACCATAGCTTGGATGTACTGACAGGCCTTTTTTATCTTCACTGCTTGCGCTAAACCTCTCTTCTTGCCAATCGAGAAGATAGATGTTTTGGATGCTTTGCTGAGGGAAGATACGCATCATTTGAGCTTTAATAGCATCTAGCAGATTTTCTCGCGTAGCATTACTATGCACAAAACCAAAGAGGGCTGCTTGGTCTTGTGTACAGGCGTCATGTATTTCCCCAAGAGGCCCTTGAGGGCTATAGACAAAACCGCTTAGGCTTTGATCTTTCCAAAAAGCCTGTGGGTACTCAATGACACATTTAGCCGCATGACCCATCCATGTTGGAATATTTTGCATCTGAGCTTTTGTATCCTCGTTTAGTGCGGGGCTATAGTGTATTTTTTCAGCAGCTAAACGAGGCGCAAGAGTAGATAGAACATAAGAAGCTCGATAGCTCTTGTTTCGAGTTTTAAGGATAAGTTCCTCTTTCTCTTGAGTAATACTGAGTACCTCTTGGCCAAGATGGATGATCTCTTGAGGCACTTTTTTTTCTAAAGCCTGTATGAGTTGACCTAAGCCTCCTTTGAGGCGGTAAGAAGGTGCAGAAGAGGGGGCTTTAAATTTTTGCAGACCTTCTGGAGCATCATAAAGGGCATCTCCTTGGATGTACTGAGAAAAAGTTTCAAGGTTTAGCTCTTGCAGTAAGGAGAGGATATGCTTTTGATGCGGCCATATCCATGAGGGGCCAAGGTCATGACCCTTATGGGTAAAGATACGACCACCTAAGCGTTCTCTTGCTTCTAAGATGATGATATTAAAGTTATTTTGCAGAAGGTAAGCGGCGTATAAACCACTTAAGCCCGCTCCAATGATAATGAGAGGGGGTTTATCTTTCATTTTGAATAGCTACAATCAGTTCGTCTAAGGTGTGCACCTCATATTTATGAAAGAGTTGTTGTAAAAGTTGGTTGAAGCGGTTTTGATTAAAGTTCTTATATTCTTCTTCTTGTAACTGCTCAAGCTCATTAATACGCTCAAATAAAGAAGAAGCCGTATGTTCAAGGGCATCAAGCTCTTGTAAAAAATCGGTTATAATCTCTTCGAGTTGCTCATGTTGGGCTTTGGTGTCAAGACCTTCAACAGGGGTGTTAAAAAGAAAATAGACCTTGTAAAAACCTAAAACAGATGCCACCGCAAAGGCAATTAGCATCCAAAATTGTATTTCATCTTTACTCATGATATATTATAGCGACACTTTAGTTTAAAGACTCTTTTTAAACTTGATGATACTCGCCCCTATAAAGAACACCGAAAACAGAAGTAGGGCTAAATAGGCATTGCTAAGGTCGGTAAAGAGGGTGTGCTTGATAAGCAGACCACGGATAATCTCAACAAAATAGGTAAAAGGGATTAGATAGCTAATAGGTCTAACGACATCAGGTATGGCCTCAAGTGGGAAGATAAAACCTGAGAGCAAGATGGAAGGCACAATAATAAAAATAGCGATAAACATAGCTTGTTGTTGGGTTTTGGAGACAAGGGAAATCAAAAGACCAAGGGAGATCATCACCGCCACATAGACCACGGCGAGTAAAAAGAGTAAGAGATGCGATGAGGGTTGGGGAAGCTCAAACAAGCTCCATCCGACACCAAGAATTAGGTAAAAATCCGCTACCGCAATGAGGACATACGGCAGAAGTTTTCCAATGATAAAACTTGACTTACTAATGGGCGTAACCAAGAGCTGCTCCAAAGTCTTCTTCTCTCGCTCCCTGACTATGGAAATCCCTGTTAGTATTAAGGCAATCTGCATGATGAGTACACCAATGACACCCGGAAGAAAGAACCAGGTCTCTTTCTCATCGGGATTAAAGAGTACAATTGTTTGCATGAGGAATGGATCATCTGCAATGACTACATTTTGTGCATCCTCATCTAAAAAGTACATATCATTGGTGACCTCTTTATCAGTGGCACTACCCGAGTGGTACTTCATTGCAGTAGTGAGTGAGGGCATGGTACCATCGGTGTAAAAGGTGATGGTGGGCTGGGCATTTTCGATTAACTCCGAGGAAAAGTTACTGTTAATATAGAGCCCTGCTTTTGCCCTACCTGAACGGATCTCTTCGATAATGGCCTTTTTAGAGTTAACCTCATAAAGGTTAAAATAACCATCACTCCAAAGGTTGGTTTTAATAAGGTTAGAGAAGAAGGATTTATCATTATCATTGTAGGCCATATTGACATTTTTTGGCTCTAATTTGAGGGCAATTCCAAAAAGTACCAGCAAGACAAGGGGCATGATAAGGATAAGTGCAATGAGTCGAGGATCACGACGTAACTGAAGTAACTCTTTTTTAATGATGGCCATAATCATAAGCTTGACTCTTCTTCTTGGGTAAGGGCAATGAAAACATCTTCTAGATTAGCATTGGTCTCATGCAAGGTGCAGGGCTGAGATGTCATGGCGTTAATGGTCTCTTCGACTAAGGTTTTAGAAGTGGCGTTCTTGAGGATAACTCTGAGCTCTTCACCAAACTGATTGACAAGTAGTGTTGCTTCAAGGTTTTGCAAGGCAGTATGTAGCTGGGGGATGTATTCCAAGGTGGTAGTGTAAACATAAACCTCACCCAAGGCGTCTTTAATGTTACTTGGTGTACCTGTGGCGACGAGCTTCCCGGCAGATAAGAAAGCGAGTTCATGGCACCGCTGTGCCTCTTCCATGTAGTGTGTTGTAATAAAGAGGGTTTTGCCTTCAGCACTAAGCTTGTAAAAATCATCCCAAAGTAACTTCCGTGTGACAGGATCTATTCCCGCAGTAGGCTCATCTAAAAAGAGCACCTTAGGATTATGGGCTAAGGCACAGACCAAAGCCAAACGACGTTGATACCCGCCTGAAAGTGTTCCAGCAAAGTGTTCCTGATAAGGAGTGAGCCCATATCGGTGTATCAAAGTGTCTAACCACTGCTTATCTTCTACATTATACATCTGCGCATAAAACTCTACATTTTCTCTGACACTAAGCTCTTCATACTGCCCAAAATGTTGTGCCACATACCCAAAATAGGGTTTAGCTTTTTCAGTACTGAGTTGGTTAACTAGAGCATCTCCTGTGTCTGTTTTGATAATTCCACTGAGCATTCTTATGAGAGTGGTTTTACCCGCTCCATTAGGACCAAGCAGACCAAAAATCTTACCCTTATCTACTTTTAAAGAGACATCATTGACCACTTTGATATTATGAAATGATTTTGAGATATGTTGTGCTTGTATCATGCATCTTTTCCAAGGTGTTTTGAACATTATAGCTTAAGCTGAGGGTGACTCACATGAAGTGAGTCTAAAAGGAGTTATTTGATTTTTGTTTGAGATGTTTTAGTATTGCCTTTTCTATCGATCCAGGTCATCGTTAGTACATCACCTTTGTTAGCCCCTTTAAACTTGAACTTAAAGATGGGGTTTTTAGATAAAAATTGACTCGTTGATGCCTCAAAGACAATCTCATCATTTACACTTGCTGTGATATGAGTAATAAAATTTGCATCATTACTATCACCTGTTTTACGTTTAGCCTGATCATAAGTAAGCATGGCATGTTTTGCCATCGCTTTTACTTTGATATGATCACCTTTGAATTTTGCTTTGATTTTCATAATTTGTCCTTTTATTATCCGTCACAAGTACCAGAAGGTACGATAAGTTCTTTGCTACTAATGTGCAACGCTCCGTTTAAATCTTCTAAAACAGCCGTAATCTTGATAGGTGTGCTTCCATCTGATTTTAGTTTGAGTTTAAAGTCATAATCGATGATGCTGTTTTTGTGAATACTCAGTGCAATGACAGCTGCCTCAGGATTGGTGTCCTGAAAGAGCGCAATTGACTTTGCCTCAAGGCTTGAGCTTACATTGACAGGCACTGACCCACCATTTGTCGCAATTTTAGGTACGCTAAGTTCAACACCCCCTTCATGAATGACCTGATTAGGATACAATTTCGCAATAGCATCATCCACCGTATGCGCTGTCCATGCCTCAGGTCGACTCTGTCTAAAATTAACTGCATGAAGCGAGCTGGATAAAAGAGTAGACAAGCCTACTAAGGCACCAAGATTTAAAAATTTTCTTCTTTGCATTTTATTTTCCTTTTTTAGTTACTTTACTCAAACAAGCGTAAGGTTCACTTACACTTTTTTGAGGTATCCTTTACTTCAATGTTGAGATATGCTCTGCTAAGGCAGTGATATCTTCTGGAGCTAGTTTTGAAACTTGTCCTTTCATAAGGCCTTTCATCGCCCCACCATAACTTCCATCTTTATAACCATTTAGTGCTGTAAGCAGATCTTTTTTGCTCATCTCATTAATCACCTTTGATTTACCAAGTGCCTTTTTCTCCCCTTGGCTACCGTGACAACTTGAACATTTTTTATAGATAGCAGCACCATCTGCGGCTAGCATCATCGTTGAGATTAGTGTGATTCCTAGTAGTGTTTTTCTCATTTTTTATCCTTTTTACTGATGTTTGATTAGCCACAACTTGGCACATTACCTGAGTCATTGGCATACTCGATTGCAAAATCTTTAACGTGTTGCAATTTTTTCCATACATTGGGTTTAGAGAGAAGCTTTTGTGACTTTGGATAGTTTTTTGAAAACTCTTTTTTAAAGCCTTCACCCTCATTTTCAAAGAGCTCTCTCCACTCATCTTGAGTATGCAAGGTTGCAAACTTCACCCCGTTCATTTTGAATTTAGACTTGAAGGTCTTGAGGTAATATTTTTGACCTTTTTTAATATCTGCCATTAAAACAGAACTCCCTACACTTCCTAAAAGTGCACTTACTAGAATGATTTTTAATAACTGTTTCATAATTAATCCTTTGTATCTTTAGCTTCAAAGAAGGTTTTTAAGTCAATCTCCTTTAAAGATTTCTAATAGTATGAATTAATCGTGAGTCCATTGTGTATCTTTATCTACAATCCATTAAAATAGAACTAATTGAAGAAGGAGTATAAAATGAAAAAGTACAGATGCCCCACCTGTGATTATATATATGACCCTGAACTAGGTGATCCTGAAGCCGATATACCTCCTGGAACAGCCTTTGAAGATCTGCCTGACGACTGGGTCTGTCCTGATTGTGGTGAGCCTAAAGAAGAGTTTGAACCCGTTGAAGAGTAGTCTTAGCTTTTTTTGACTACAATGTCACTCTCCAAACATGGACAGCTGGCCGAGTGGTCGAAGGCGCTCGCCTGGAACGCGAGTATAGGGCAACCTATCTAGGGTTCGAATCCCTAGCTGTCCACCATGTAATTATCTAATGAAATTCAAATACATCCAATAAATCCCCAGTAGTAAGTACTTTTATCTAAATTTTAATCTGAGCTAATCTAAGCTATGTTATAGTAATCTAAACATTTTAGGGGCTGATTTAGGGGCTGAATATTTTAAAAGCTCTTTTTCACTATAAATCAGCCCCTAAAATCAAAAGGTACTTTATGGGAAAGCCCTCTCTATCCTTAACAGACACGAAAATTAAAAATGCTAAACCAAAAGAGAAAGACTACAAGCTTTCTGATGGTAGGGGTTTGTATTTACTGATAACTAAAAGTGGTGGTAAGCATTGGAAGCTTAAATATTATTTTGAGACTAAAGAACAAAAATTGTCTTTAGGAGCTTATCCCGATATTTCATTATTAAAAGCACGTGAACTAAGAGAAGTATATAAAAGTCAGATAGCAAATGGAATAAACCCATCTCAAGAACTTAAACGAAAAAAAGAGGCAAATAAAGTTCTTGTAGTTAAGAATCTTAACACTTTTGAAAAACTTGCAAGAGAAAGGCTTTTAAACATAGAGGATAGGATAAGTGAAACACATCACAAGAGAAGCTTAAGAGGCTTAGAAAACGATTGTTTTCCATTTATAGGGCATTTACCTATGGATGAGGTAGAAGCAAGCCATATCATTGAGATACTACAAGTTATGGTTAAAAGAGGTGTCCAAGATAGTGCTAAAAAAGTTTATTATTCTATTAGTAAAACATTTAATTGGGCGGTAGCTAACGGGTTTGCTAAAAGAAATCCTGCAAGCGATATACAAGTAAGTGAGATCATCGGTAAGGCAAAGGTGAAAAACTATGTAACTATTGTAGATGATTTAGGCATTAAAAACCTTTTAATTTCAATTGAAGACTATGCAGGTGGATATACGACAAAACAAGCTTTATTAATGATGGCATATACATTTGTAAGGACAATAAACATCAGGTTTGCTGAATGGAGCGAAATTGATTTAGAAGCGAAACTTTGGAATATTCCTGCAAAGAAAATGAAAACAAAAGATGATTTTATTGTGCCCCTTTCTAGTACTGTTATGACACTTCTGAAAGAGATGGCTTTATTTTCAAGTGATAGTCCTTATGTGTTTCCAAGCGTAAAAAGTAAAACTACACCGATGAGTGATGGAGCATTACTTGGTGCAATAAGACGAATGGGTTATACAAAAGATGAATTCACTCCACATGGTTTTAGAGCTATGTTCTCAACGATAGCACATGAAAAGTCTAACTTTGAACATGAAGTCATAGAAGCACAATTAGCACACTCGGTTGGCTCTAACGTATCACAGGCATACAATCGAGCTAAGTATTTAGAACAACGTATTGAGCTTATGCAGTGGTGGAGTGACTATCTTGATGAGGTGAAAAAATGAACTATACAAAAAGAACAGATGATATTTATTTAGAAATTGAGTGTTTTCAGGATTATGAACTTACTCAATGCGTAGCTTATGAGATGATGGTTCGTAATGGGGAGGTAAATGCACTATTAGTAAGACAGAATGAATTGGTAGCTCAATATGGCGAAGAATACTTTAGAAGTTATAAAGAAGCTGATCCACATATTGAAGAATTTTTTGAGATATTGTATAAATTGGATAGTTTGGGCTATACATTTAAAGATGACAGAACAGACTATCTTTTTAATCTTGATGCCGATGGTATTCGTAATCTTCGAAGTAGTAGTGGATTTTTACGATCAAAGAATACTATTAGTAATGGGAATGCAGTCACAATTACTGATATTGAGGGGATGGCAAACTCTGAAGGCTTTGAAGATGATAATGTAGATACTAGACAACAACTGATTTTAAAGACATCAAGACCAATGTTGCATTTTGAAAAACAATCATTAAATGAAATTAAAATTGATATTAACTTGAATTTTCCAAAAGATGAACTTATAGCTTATATCACCAAAATGAAAGAAGTTTATGATGAAGAAAGTAAAAAAATTAAAGGTAATATTATTAAAGCACCGATGGAGTTGTTAGGAAAAGAGTTAGAAAAAGCAGATAACTTAATTTGTGATACGAAAGGAAAATGTTTTGACGTAAGAGAGACACTTTCAAAACAGCAAAAACTAGCTGATATGTTTTATATTTATGATTGTTTACAGCAAAATATGACTCAAAGAAAAATACAGCATGAAGTTTATAATTATTATGCAGACAAAAACATAGAGACTAAAACACTTGACCCTAAAACACTAAAAAAGTATAAAGACATAGCAATAGATTATATTGAAAACAAAAGATATAAAGAACTTATTACAGGTGTAAAAGTATAAAATAGGAATTTAAAGTCTTCATATTCCTATGAATTATCTACTCCAAAACTCCGTAAAACCCTCCATAAAAGACTAATATAATTCTAGTAGTTGCAATAGATACAAAGTAAATTTTTAACCATCGCTTAGTATCGAAATAAACATGCGGTTACATGTGTGGATTAAATATGGAAACATCAAAACAAAAATATCTAAGAGCTAAAGGGATGGCCGAATATTTAAATATTGGGCTTAGTACAGTTTGGTTATACAGTAAAGAAGGCAAACTAACACCTAAAAAGTTAAGTGCTAGGGTAACACTGTTCAGTGTAGATGAAGCAGATAAGCTTATGAATGAGGTGGCTTAGTATGAACAATCAAAAATCATCTCACATAATCACTATTTTAAAAGAACTTCTTAATGGTAATAAAATTAAGTCTTCTGATTATCACATCGTGAATTCAAATCAATACTTTGGAACCATTAAACATCATGGTATTGAGCTAATCGAAGTTTGGAAACCTAATTTATCAAATTCAGGACAACATAAAGAGCGTAGTTTAAATCAAACTATTGAGAATATAAAACGGGCGGAAGATTATCTTGAAAGATTGTTAAGGTAAAGCAATGAATAAAGAAGAAGGACGGGAAAAATTAAGAGGTAGAGCTAGTTTTTTATTCCCTAAAGCTATTATGCCATTAATTGGTAGTATGACAAATAGTGGTGCTGGAGAGTTCATTAAAATGGCTCTTTGGTACGTGGTTCATTTTGAGATACCTGAAAAGTCAGGAAATGAGCTTGTTGATGCAACTTTCAATGTATTCAAAGAAGAGTATGATCGAGAGTCTTTAAAGTATATTGAGACTTGCAGAAAGAACAGTGAAATCGCAAAGAAAAGATGGAAGGGACGAGATTAATGCGATTGTATGCGACCGCTTACGAGAGTATGCACACAATACTAGATGGAAGGAAGGACGGAAGGACTGAACTTCCTTACGGGCAATTAATAAGGAAATTATTAAAACAAAGAGTAATAGTCTTGCTTCAAGAATATTACTTAAACATTAATAGGGGTAATAGAAATGGAACATAAAATAAAAATGGAAGTGATAAACAGTAAATTAAAGATACTTGTTTTAGCACTCGAACAGTATAAAGAAGATGACCTTCATAAGTGGATAGGTGACTGTCTTGAAGACGTGTTAAGAGATATTGATTGTATGAAAAAGTAAAGAGTTTACCTAAACTATAAAAAAGGGAGGGGCGTAGGAAGAAACTGCACAAAGTAATTAAAGTGCAACCGATGCCTAATCACGATTTTATCGCTGGCAATTTTCATTTTTTCAAATAGGTAACAGGAAGGATAACACAAAAGGTTGCAGTCAAAGAAGATGGCCTTTTAACACTATAAAAGGAATTAAAACTTAGCAAAACCCAACTTTGCAGAGGACTTTACCCACACTATAAAAAGAAAGAGTACTTTTAAAAGCAAAGGAAGAACAGAAACACTGATTTTACAGAAAAAGTCCGTGAAAAGTCCGAATGATTAAGAGCAATTATCAAGGACTTTAAGGCGATAAACCTTGCTAATGTTTGCTGAGGTCGCAACCTCAAAAAACTTCACATTTATAAAGAAGAGAGAATGTAGAGATACAAAACAAAAGTAGTTTTTGCAAGGAAACACTAGAAGTACTACATAACGGTATCTTGCGCTAAAAGAAACAGTAAAATTCAATAGCACAGAGGACTTTACCCACACTTTAAAAAAGAGTTTTCCGACACAATAAAAGATGAATTTCTTGACACTATAAAAAGAGCTGTATGAAGATTTGTTGTATAATGTCTTTACAGCATTCTTTGACGGAAAGTCTTCCGCTCAGGTGAACTCTTTAGGGTTGGAATGTTTGTAGAAATAGAGGAAGTTTTTGGTTGAGTATTATGACTCCCGCTTCTTCATACAAACTGAGGTTGAAATAATTGTTTCCGATGAGTGAGCACCCTCTTAAGAAAAGAATTTCAAGTCCTAAACTTAATTAAGTTTGGAGTAACTAAGTGTGTGTTTTCACTTGAAACTTAAGGCATAATGGACTTTTCGTTTAAGTTTAAGCTATTAGAACCTTAAGCCACAGCAGCACAATCTAACAAACCCCTTTACTAGCCACTTTAAGGTAAATTTCAAGAGAACTGTTATTATGTTAACCATATTTGGGCTTAAACACTAAATTAGTGTTTTTAGATAGTATACATATTAGATAATTTAAGTGAATAAGTTAGTATCAGAAATATTTTTTATGTTGAACTTAATTACTTGTCTTTATAGGTCTAGCCAATTATTAAAAGCTAAAAAGGAAAGGTGTCTAGATGAATGTCTTTAACATACTAAGTAAAGAATGGCTTTATTTTTTTATTTCTATACTAATGTCTTTACTCTATGCAATAATTATTTATATAATAGATGATTTTCGAATAGGTTCGGATGCGTTTAAGGCGATATTCGCTATTGCGGGATTGATTTATATTACTTTTCTTATGTACAGGTTTACTGTATATTCAATTGATAGAAATGTTACTCAGAAAAAAGTAAGAAGTGTCCTACGGTATTTAACCTACGTATTTCCTATTGGACTTGTGCTTTTTGCTAGTTTAATAGCAGTTGATGTATATGTAAAGTCTAAGAAGCAAGAAAAACTAAATAAACAAGATATTGTGTGGGATGATGAAGTTATTCAAGAACTACCACCTTTACCTGATGGTTTTATACTTGAGAAATAATAAAATAGTTCTTCTTTTATTATTTTTAAGTACATATCTTTATGGATCACCCTTAGAGAATTTTTCTAAAGCAAAGAAGCTCATGCGTGAAGTATACAAGCCTCATCAAATAACTTTCTATGCTGATTGTAAGTACAACTACAAAGACAAAAAGAATATGATAGACCGTAATAGTTGTGGGTATAAACCTCGGAATGAAAGAACTAAAAAAGGTAAAGTTAATCAGCGAGCAAGACGCATTGAATGGGAACACGTTATGCCTGCTGAAAACTTTGGTCGTCATTTCTCTTGTTGGCGTGATGGAGACCCTAAGTGTGTGAATAGTAAAGGAAAAGCATTTAAAGGGCGTAAGTGTTGTACGAAGGTCTCTAAGCAGTATAGAATCATTCAAGCCGACATGATGAACTTAGTTCCTGCTATTGGTGAACTAAATGCTGATAGAAGTAATTTTCGTTACGGAGCAAATGATCCAAAAATTGGTCAATATGGCAAAGTACCTTTTCAAGTTGACTTTAAACAAAGACGTGCTTATGTTGATCCTTCTAAGCGTGGTGATGTAGCTCGTATTTATTTGTATATGAGTAAAGCTTACAACATACCCCTTTCTAAACAAGAAAGTAAAATGTTAAATGTCTGGAAAAATGATGACCCAGTAGATGAATGGGAGATCAATAGGATCAAGAGAATACATAAATATAAATAGATGTGTTGTCTTATTTTTTTAAAAAGGGAAAATTGTGAATAAATGGTTCAAGGTAGTGATACTTTTATTGAGTTGGCAAAGTGTATATGCTGAGACTTCCAAAGAGTATGCGATAATGGGAATGAAGTGTTGGCATGGGTATGTTTGTTCAGTCCTTGCATCTAAGATGGAAAACGAAAAGGAGCATGAACGCCTTTTTACGTATGCATATAAAAATGGACGTACATTTATTGAAGCAATACAGAATAATAAGATTACTCAACAAGATTACTCAAATAATGTACCTTTGATTGTAAACTTAAATTTACAGGGGCCATCAGTAGACTTTATGCTGGGGCGAATTTATGAACATGCTGTAGACTCTGCTCTTGAAGGTGTGATTTTAACTGATGGTGAAATTAATGATTATGAATTGCAGAAAGTACTTGCACAAGGTAAGTATGAAAAATCGAACTGCATGCTCATTGGAGACTAGCTGAGCTTGTCTTAGAATGTAAGTTCAATATTTAGTAATTATTTTAGGGGGCTTTTTTAGGGGCTTAATTTAATAAATTTCTCTATAATTACCTTATCAATGATAGGTATAGTTCCCTAGCTGTCCACCACTTTAATACGCTATTTATAACCTCACTAATATTCGTCCATTTACTGACAACACATTCTGACATATTCTTTTAATGACTTATTTTAATTTCACTACTAAGACTGTCTAATCTACGGCAAAAAACAAATTTATAAATTAAAAACTTTTTTTAATAAAAAATAATCATTTTGAATCATTAATATGCTATAGTTCTGCGTTTTAATAGCGAGTGATAGATTAATAAAGGATATTAATGCGTGTATTGAGTAAGGGGATGCTTCTTATTACATTAGTTTTCATGCTACATGGATGTGGTGGAGAAGAGTTAGATGATAATGCTACTACTGAAGGAAGTGAAGAGAATTTAAGTTCATGGGATACCATGAAATGGGGAGATGCAAAATGGAAATAGAAATGAGGAGTATATAATGAAAAAGAAAATAGGTATATTAAGTTTAGTTGGAGCGACGTTGTTAGCAGGGACACTGCATGCAGGTGAAGTGCAAACGATGGTAGAGTTTAGTGCAGGTAGTGCTGCTGTGGCTGCGGAAGTTAATGCGAATTTTGATGAGCATACGCTTCAAATTAATGATAATGACACTCGCTTGAAAGCATTAGAAGCTTCTTTATTGGCGATGCAAAACACGATAACCACCCTTCAAACCAAGCTTTCTTCAGTGGAGAGTGAGCTTGAAAAGACGAAGGCGAACTTAGCCTTACATGAAGAGAGTAGTGTTTTAGCTGATACAGCTCAATCAGGAGACATTAGTAAAATTGCAAAAGATTTAGAGACCTATATCAATACCAATGATAATGCAATTAAGACAGTTAACACGACGGTCTTAAACATGCAAACAAGTGTCAATACACTTAACAGTGATGTCAACCTTATTACCAACAGTAATGTAATGTCTTTAGAGCCATATGTGAGTCTTTATGCTGGCCAAACGGTTCGTTTTAATGGTGTTAATGTTCAAATATTAAATGGAGAAGGTTCAACAGAAACAATTAATGGTTTAGGTAATCTTATCATTGGTTATGATGAGCAGACACAATCAGGTGTACGTAGTTGTTCACTTGGAATTTATGATAATGAACTTGATTGTCAAGGTAATGGTGCTATTTGGGATAGAATCCATAAGTCGGGCTCACATAATTTAGTGTTTGGAACGCAAAACAATTATTCAGGCTATGCTGGTCTTGTAGCAGGATATAGAAATACAGTCAATTCCAATTTTAGCAATGTCTTCACAGGTGAAAATAATATGGCTAGTGCCAATTTTAGTAATGTTTTGAGCGGGTATAATAATGTAACAACAGGTGAACGAAGCGTGATTCTTACAGGTATGTTTAATCGGGCAACGGGTCAAGATAGCACAATCACTGCTGGAGAACAAAATAGAGCAAATGGTAGAGGTAGTACTGTTTCGGGAGGGTTGTCAAATAAGGCTACTGCCGATTATGCAAGTGTCTCGGGGGGAAGTTTAAATGAGGCGAATGGATATGGCAGTAGCGTTAGTGGTGGACGTCAAAGATCAGTTGATGTAGGTAGTAACTGGCGAGCAGGAGATCTTTTCGAGGATAAATAGACTTAGATTGAAAAGCTAAAATCCTCGAAATATTTGAGGGACTAGAGCATTTTCACCTAAGTCTATAGCTTCTTGAACTTTTTTGATAAGCCTATCTTTGTCCTTAGGAAAGGTACCGGCTAGGTGGAGGGCATTGGAGGCATGGTTAGAACGGAAGATGACCCTGTTTTTTGGACTGAGTGCTTCTAAGAAACGTTTTTGCTCATCTAAGACTTGGAAGTCAGAGAGCATCTTGAAATTATCAAAATGTTTATAAAAACTATGTTTGATATCTTCATCTAGACCCAGTTGTAAAGTGGAGAGATAGGTGACTTGGGTTTGATTAATGAGTGAAGCAGTATCTTGGATATGTTCTTGAGTAAAGGCTTCACCACCTATGCCTAAAATAACAGTGGCTGAGCTTTTAATCTTTGCTTTTGCGGTTTTATTGAGGGCTTCTATCATCTGGGGTGCCGTTACCCCCTTTGTAATTTTTTTAAGCAGTGCTTCATTGCCTGTTTCAATACCAAAGTACAAAAGAGTGAGGCCATGTTCTCTTAAGAACTTTAGCTCTTCATCTGATTTTTCTAAAATATTTTGTGCCGTTGCGTAAAGTGAAACACGGTTGAGTTTAATAAAGGATTGTTTGAGGTACTTTAAAATATCTAGGAGATGAGAGGTCTCAAGACATAGGGCATCCCCATCGGCTAAGAAGACACGTTTGGCTTCAGGGTCATGGGCTGCAAGGATATCGATCTCTTTGTAAATCTCACTTAGTGGTTTTATCTCAAACTTTTTGCTCTTATACATAGAACAGAAACTACAATGATTGTAAGAGCAGCCATGGGTGACTTGTAAGATGATATTGTTGGCTTCTGCAGGAGGACGGTAAAGAGGGTAAGAATAATTTATCATAAGCATATTTTACTACTTTTAGCCTAACTTTATCTAAGAGAGTCTATAATACCAGTCCGGATGCGGGCGTAGCTCAGTTGGCTAGAGCGTCAGCCTTCCAAGCTGAGGGTCGAGGGTTCGAGTCCCTTCACCCGCTCCACTTCTTTTATCTGTTTCACTCTATAAGTTTTTACCTCTTGCCCTATAATTTCCATATCTATATGCTATAATCATTATGAATAATATGCTAAGGATATCTATGGAAAGAATGATGAATGAAAATGACTTCATTGTCTCAAAAACAGATCTAAAAGGTAAGATTACTTATTGTAATAAAATTTTTATGAATATGGCAGAGTACAGTGAAGAGGAGCTTATTGGGGCACCGCATAACATCATCCGTCATCCTGATATGCCTAAGGCTGTCTTTAAGCTCTTATGGGATCGCATTGCAAAAAAAGAAGAGGTTTTTGCCTTTGTACTTAACCAGACGAAACAGAAGAATGAATATTGGGTTTTTGCTAATGTTACAGCCTCTTTAGATACTAATGGCAACATCATCGGTTACTACTCCGTTAGACGAAAACCTAATCCTTCTGCGATCAATATTATTAAGCCTTTATATAAACAGATGTTAGAGGCTGAGAGAAGTGGCGGAGTAGAAGCCTCTAGTAAAATTTTAATGGATCTTTTAGAAGAGAAAGGAATGAGTTATGATGAACTTATCATTGCTATTCAAGACTAAGCAGACCTTAGCACTTTTAGTAGGGCTTTTGCTCGTGGCTGTGTATGCCCTTGTGATAGGAGAGTATATTTTGCTTGGTATTGCTGTGATAAGTATGCTAATTGCTCTACTTATACCTTCTAAGGCATCCGGTTTAAATATCCGTTTACGTGATGAGATTCGTCGGGTCTTAGATGCTACTTCCAAGGGGGACTTGGAGCAGAGAATCACGCATATTCATTCGGATGATAAGGGACAAGAGGATTTAGCGTGGGCAGTCAATGATGTGCTTGATCAGCTTGAAGCCTTTATGCGTGATGTATCGACCTCTATTGCTATGGCCTCAGATGGTAAAACCTATAGAAAGACTTTTCCAAGTGGGCTGCATGGGATGTTTAAGCAGACCTGTCTGCAGTTAAATGACTCTTTAGAGGCGATCTCTTTGGGGCATAAGACAAAGATTCGTGGAGAACTTGCTGGAAAGTTTAACAAACTAGGCGGGGGACTAAGTGGTGGACTTGCTCTGATTCAAAATGATGTTGATGGGGCGGAAAAAGAGTCAGAGACCATTGTACACAGTGCCCAAGTCACAGCAGATGAAGCTTCTAAAAGTAGAGATAGTGTCTATTCCGTGAGTCGAAAACTCTCCAAATTAACGGAGTTAATTGATGCTTCACATGAAGGGGTGACGAGTCTACATGCTCGCTCTCAAGAGATCTCAGAAGTGGTGGGTCTGATTAAAGATATTGCCGATCAAACCAACTTACTTGCGCTTAATGCGGCCATTGAAGCGGCGCGTGCAGGAGAGCATGGACGTGGGTTTGCCGTGGTTGCAGATGAGGTTAGAAAACTAGCCGAACGTACGCAAAAAGCAACCCAAGAGATTGAAATCACTATCTCGACCTTACAGCAAGAGTCAAGTGATATTCAAGGAAACTCCGAGCATATCTCTGAGCTAGCGACGAGTTCAAGTGATGAAATTAACAGTTTTGAAGAGGCCTTTACACACTTTTATGAGACAGCTCAGACTTCGGCGAGCTCTGCTAACCTTATTCAAAATCGTCTCTTTGTAACCTTGACGAAAATTGACCATATCATTTTAAAATCAGCGGCTTATTCTGCTGTTTTAGATGAGAAGTGCCAAAAAGAGTTAGCTGATGCTAAAGAGTGTCGATTAGGACAATGGGCAGCTTCAGATGGGGCCAAACGATTTGCACATACCAATGCATTTAAACAGATGAGTGTTCCGCATCAAAAAGTGCATACTAAACTAGATGAGAATATGGTCTTTGTGAAAGCGAAAACTACGCTAGAAGGCCATAATCCAGAAACCTTAGTACGCAATTTTGAAGAGATGGAAAATGCAAGTAAAGAGCTCTTTTTAACCCTTGATAAGATGGTAACAGAGTAGTTAGGTCTCTGTTCCTTCAATAATCTTGAGGATATTGGACTTATGGCGATAGATAAGCAGTATGGACAAGAGTATTGATAATAGTGTAAACTCAATAGAGCCATCAAGCAGGTAAAAATACAGCGGGGTAAAAAGAGCCGTAACTAAGGCCGCTAAAGATGATAGCTTAAAGAGTTTAGCAATGACTAACCAAGTTAGTAAGACTACCAAAGCAACCTTCCAATTTAAAGCGATAAAGACCCCAAAAGCCGTTGCCACACCTTTTCCTCCTTCAAACTTAAAAAAGATGGGATAAAGATGTCCCATAAAAGCGGCAAAGGCAATTAGGCTGAGGGTGAGTTTATCGACTCCGAGATACAGGCCGATTAAAACGGGGATAAGTCCTTTAAGGGCATCTCCAAAAAGGGTAAACACAGCGGCTTTTTTACCGGCAAATTCATACACATTAGTAGCACCAGGATTATTGGAGCCAAAACGACGTGGATCAGGTAAGGACATGAGTTTACAGGTGATAATGGCCGCTGAGAGCGAGCCTAAGAGATAGGCAAAGAGTATAAGAACAATCAAGAGTAGATTCATAATACACCTCTAAGTACAGTATAGAGCTTAAGAGGTTAAAGTCAACTTGCCTTTAAGTCATACTTCTTGTTTTTAAGGCTTTAGGAACACGGCCTTAGCGAAGATATCGACTTCATCTCGAACACACATAAAGAGCATGCAGGGCATTTGCATATTAAAATCAGTGACATTGATTTGTGAGGTAGCACTGATGGTGATTTGTCTGTTCTCTTGTGTAATCTGCGCTCTCATTATTAAAGGTTGTTGGCTCCCATGAAAAGATAAGGTTCCGTGTAGGTTGTAGTGGATATTGTCTTTATCTTTTGTGACGCTTGTTATCTCATAACTTGCTAAGGGGAATTTCTCTATCTCTTCGACCTCATACATATGCTCATCTCTATCATGATTGTCACTACTGAAAAACTCCAACTCTACCCAAAGTTTTCCCCTTATGCTTGTAAATTCTGTATCTTCCATGTGGACTTGTGCCTGTAAATGTGTTGTCATTGGGTCAATAGTACTGTCCATCAGCATCTGTGTATGCGCTGCTACAAATCCATTTTGAAGCTCTAAGTCATACGAAAACAGACTCAAGCAAAACAGGAGTAAAAGTAATAGCTTCTTCATAATAGATCCTTATTTAGTACCTGAAGTGTTAAAGGCTAAGTGTTGTGATGAACTCTTGTGTAAGACAGCCTTTGCAAAGATATCAATTTGGTCACGTACACACATAAACATCATACAGGGCACCTCGACACCATATTCGCTCATTAAGAAATGAGAAGTAGCTTTAATGGTAACATTATCTTGATCTTGAGTAATGTCGGCTGTCGCACTAAAAGCTCTTTTTTGGCCATGAAAATTGAGGTTTCCGTGAAGGGTATAGTCTGAAGCCTTGTCATTTTTGCTAATGCTAACAATCTCATAGGTCGCTAGAGGAAAAGAGTTTGCTTCATCAGTTTCATTCATGTGCACATCTCTGTCGGCTTCATCACTGAAAAAGAGATTCATCTCAACCCAGAGTTTTCCCTTGATGCTTGTAAGGTCATTTCCTTGCATATTTAGATCACCATGAAGTGTGTTGTTAAAAGGGTCAATGGTACTGTCTAAAGGCATTTGGGTATGTGCCGCGACAAAACCTTCTTGAACTTCCATATTTCCAGCGAATAGCGGTAAAGAGAGTAAGGCAATTAAAAGTAATTTTTTCATAATGTTTCCTTTTTTTAGTGTAAAACTTGGGATAAGGCAAGGCCTAAACCCATGCCTGAGGCTATCCAGCCAATAAAAACCATCATAATGGCAAGTTTAGCAAGGCTCTGCTCTTTAGTCAGTGCACGAAAGACAATCACGTTATAGTAAGAGATGCAAAAGGGGTAGATAAGGGCAAGAGCAAAAGGCATTTGAAGATAAGAAGCCCCATAGCTGCCTAAAAATAAAAGCGCAATAAATAGATGTTGCTTCGTACTACTCATACGAATAAAATAAGCACCCACAAGGCCTAAAAGGTGAAAAACAATGATGGTAAAGGTACGGTGCGACCAGATATCTAAACCTTCATGACGCGAAAGTGTTTCAAAAAGATTAGAATCAAGGAGTACCCATAAGATTAAAGGAAGATAGACAAGAACAGAACCATCCTGTACTGTGTGGGTTTTCTCTACTTTATAATCTTTGAGTACGAAGGCACTGAGTAAGGCAATAAAGGTAAAGCCAATGGCTAAAGAAGTTCTCTCTTCTGCAAAAGAGGTAAAGCCATACGTCCCTACGCTATAAGCAATGGCTAGGGCAAGGAGGAGTTCTAAGCCTTGTTTCTCTTTAAAGAGATAGATGCCTAAAGGCGCCATCATCCCCACTGAAACTCCTAAAAGTACAAGGGTAAAAGGATTGTAATGAGGGTATATGAAAGATAAAATAAGCTGTAAGCCTAGGGCAAGGTAAATTTTATGAATGGGCTGAGTAAGGCTTTTGAAGTTCATTCCACTTACAAGTGTTCCAACAACGCCTCCTACGAAAAGAGGAAGGAGTTGCACAAGGTTTGAGTGGTAGTGTTGGGCAATACCTGTTTGCACAATCAAAAGATAATAAGAGAGCTCAAATCCAAGAAGCAAAGAAAGCGCAAGAAAATGCAGCTTTGAGAGCTCATGAGATAGGCTTAAACGAAACAGTGGTGAGGATGAAGTATGTTGAAGCATGTGTCGTCTCCTTTTAAATGGATATAAAAATTATTGCATATGAAAATGAAGTGAGAATGAAGATTTAGACGGCTCCCCTTTAAGGCTATGGCAGTCGTCTATTAAAACTCTAGGCTGAGTGTAGCAGTTAGCCCTTTATTTTTCCCTTCGCTGTGTAAAGTAATTTTTCCTCCTAGAATAAAGGCAAGTTTTTGACTTAAGGAGAGTCCTAAGCCTGTTCCTTTATGCTCTTTTTGCAAGCTGTTTTGTACCTGAGTAAAGTCATTAAATAAAAGTGCTAGTTCACTCTTATCTAGACCAATACCCGTGTCTTTTATCTCAATCTTTAGGAGTTTTTCTGAGTTTGAGACGAAGATACTGATACTACCTTCTTGAGTGAACTTGATAGCATTTGAGAGTAGGTTTAAAAGAATCTGTTTAAGCATTTTAGCGTCACTTTTATAAGGCTGCTTAGTAAAGTTTTGAGTATGAACAGTGAGGCTTAAGCCCTTGTCTTTGACTAAAGGTTCAAGCATGGAAGTACTCTCTTTGACGAGGGAGAGGATATCAAGTTCTTCAATATAGGTTTCCATCTTACCCGCTTCGATTTTGGCAATATCTAAGATGCCATAGATCATCTCAAGAAGGTATTGCGCAGAGGACTCAATGTTAGAGACAATATCAAGCTGTTCTTCATTGAGTTCTTCATAAGAGATCATATATTGCGAAAAACCTATGATGGCATTAAGGGGGGTTTTGAGCTCATGTGACATGTTGGAGATAAAAGAGGATTTAGCCTCAGATACACTTTGGGTTTTTTGAATCAGACGAATTTTCTCTAACTGTAGGGTGATCATCTTAGAGATAGAACGGTAAAATTTTCTCTCATTTTCATCATGCAAGAGGCTTTGTTCAAGTTCAATAGCCCCAAAATAGACCTTTTCATTTTTCTCATAATCATTCACATATAAGATAATACCTTGATGTTCATCTTTTAGTTGCTTATTAAAGGCAATTGAGGAGGTATTGGAGAGTTTTTTAAGCTGCCCAATAGAGACATCTATACAACTTTGCTCATCCTTGGTTTGGATGATGGTATTAAAGACTTCTATTAAATGGATAAAGCGCTCAAGTCTGTGGGTACTTTCAAGTTCAAGTGCTTTAAGTGCCTTATCTGCAGTGGTTAAAAGGGTATTAAAAGAGTCTGTGAGAGTGGCAATCTCATCATCTGAGGTGAGGGGAAGATGGTGGGTATAGTTTTGAGAATGCACGACATGTTGCGTCCCTTTGGTTAGAAGTTGAAGGGGACGCACAATCTGCTTAGCATAACGTAAGGAAATAAGCACAATAAGGGCTAAGATTAAAGGAAAAAGATAGAGCATAAAACGGGTAAAGTCATATAAAAGCGCAAGAGCACGTTCTTTTTTAAGGGCATAGACAATAAACCATTGTGGCATAAGCGTACCCATCTCTTGATACACGATTAGGTAGTCATTTTTACTAAGATCATTATGTACTTTATTAAAGTTGAGATCAAAATCTAAGCTTTTACCAATAATACTTTTATCACCTGGGTTTACCAAGTAGGCAAGGCCTTCATCTGATGGATGTAAAAAAGTTTTGAGATTATTCAAGTCATAGGTTAAAAGAAGGGTTCCAATGGATTGGTTCAGATCAAAACTCGCTTTAATATCAGCATAAAAATAGAGTGTTTGTTGAATGAAAAAACTTCCTTTGTCTGCTTTGAAATATTGGGAAGATACGAGGGTTTGTGATATCTTGTCTTTATTAGAAGAGGCAATTATTTCAGAGCTTTTATTAAGCAGAAAAAAATCTAAATGACTATTATAATCGCGTTTCTTTTGGCTCAGAAGGTGTGAGATACGTTTATCAATATCATCAACCAAGGTATCATCCATTACATCAAGTCGCGCTAAAAAAGCAACTTCTTTAGATAAGGAGAGAAGATGGTTATGGATGTTTTTATTAATCACATCTGCTTGCTTATACTGTTTGCTGATGAGCGAAGGAAGAATTTTGTTTTCACTTAAAATTAGGGTGTAGATGAGAAAGAGTAGGTAGGGTAAAAAACCGATGCTAATAAAGGTGATAAAGAGCTTATTAAAAAGCGACTTATGATAAAGATGGCTTAGCTTACTCATGGGCCATCGCTTGTTTAATACGGTGGACAAAGTCAGCAACATCAAAGGGCTTACTAAGGTAGTCAAGGGCACCAATCTCTAAACCCTTGTTAATGGAAGCTTGATCTGAAAGAGCGGAGATAATGAGGATAGGAATATGTTTAAAGGCCTCTTGGGCTTTGATATATGCAATCGCTTCAAAGCCATCAATACGCGGCATCATAAGATCCATCAAGATAAGTTCAATTGACTCCTTTTCTAAGATGGCATAGGCTTCTTGAGCACCTTCTGCTTCAAAGACTTCATATCCCTCTTTGTTTAAGATCTTAGAAGCAACCTTGCGGTTCATAAACTCATCATCGCATAAGAGAATAGCCATTACTCGTCCCTCCATCGATATAAGATTTTAACATCTTTTGTAATATTTTCAATGTTGACATAGGTAATTGCCCCTTGAACCTTAGCCACAAAAAGAAGGGCACTCTCTTGAGATTTTAAGCTTAGAGGAGGACGGTTTCCAAGGTAGTGTTGCTTGCTCCAGTAAGATTTGAGGCGTATAAAATTCATGTGCAGTAACTCTTTTTCAAACTTTTTGCGTAACTCACTACTCGCTGGAAGATTGATGGGAACGAGGTGAAGACCCTGATAATGGGTCAGTTTTTTTAAGAAGACTGCTTTAATTTGTGCGGGACTTAACTCAGGGGTTCTTTTACTACCGATGACGGCATATTCTTGTGCCTGCATTGCACCAAAGAGCAGAAAAAAGAGCAGGAGTGTCTTCATTAAAACAGTACCGAAAATGAGAAGATAAACTTGTTTTCACTGTTACGGTTGTGTTGTTGGTATTCGCTCTTAAGTGCGATAGGATAGAGTGGTCGGTAGGTATAGCCCACAACAGCAAAACTATCATTAAGGCCTGTGAGCTCATCTTTGTACGATTCCAGACGGAGGATTCCGATGTGTTCAGGCGTAAAACGATAGACACCTTGAACATAGGCGGCAAGATTCATGTCACCTTCATTCGATTGTTGTAGACCAAATTCACTTAAGAGCTCAAATTGTTCACTCTCATACCCTAAGGAGAGTTGGGCATAAGCAAAATCATGAGGGCCTATGTAGTCTTCTCGTTTAGCAAAATAACCTGTATTGAAGATGTAAGTAAAGTCATTGATTTCATAATTTAGACCTAAGGCATAATGTTTGTCAATATCATAATTGTTATACTCATCATCAAGAGGAGTATTATTTTGAAGTATTAAATCAAGCCTAAATTCGCCCTCATCAAAGCGGGTATAGTTAAGATTAACCCCTGTGGTGTACTGAGGAAAAATGATTTCGGTAGAGATAGGGTTTGAGGTCGTTTCACGTAAGACGTTAATGGGTACTAAATTCCATAAACCAATGGGTGAGTTAAACTTTCCAAGGCGAATTTGTGTCTCATCATTAAAGACATAATCAAAATAGAGCCTTTCAAGATACAGTCGTCTGTCAGTTGTGCTCCATGAGATGTTATCTTCATTATAATGAACATAATACTCTTTAAATTCCAGCTCAACAAGATAGCTAATGGTGTCATTTCCACCATAAGAGAGTAAGGCGATGTCATCGAGTCTATAACGGCTCTGTTCATCTTTTTTACGGTAGTCTAGGGAAAAATATCCCCCGACATACATAGGAAGCTCACCCACTTGATACCCTTCGCCCAAGGTATACTCCTCTTGAGCGTATAGGGAAAACAGAAAGATGAGTATTAGAAGAAGGTACTTCATGATATTTTTCCTTATAAACGCTTTGCAAAAAGTAGGTAGAGCAGGCCATAACCAAGGTCATACAGACTTACAAAGAGACCTAAGTTGTCAATGGTTCCATTGTAAAACAGAGCGAAAAAAACCGTTCCGGTAATCAGCCTTGCTATGGAGGTTAGATGGGCGAATAGATGGGGCTCTTTGTTAATACCAATAAGGTGAAGTATACCGACAAATCCCATAAAACCAAAGATAAGATAGTAGTAAGGAGTAAAATGAAAATCCAGCAGAGCAAAAAGGGATGGTCCCATGATAAAAAGAAGCAAGGCACCCAGACCATCAGAGGCGAATCCATTGAGATGATACCACTGTAAGAGGCTAAGCTTAGAGCTGAGTTTCATGGCTTGGAAAATATAATAGGCCAAGCCCGCTAAGGCCATAATACCGGCGATTAAACGTACCCACCACATACTATCAATTGAGATGTTGATATACCCCGCCTCCGTAAAGCCCGCAATGCTTAGTGAGACAAAGATAAGTGCAATCACATAGTTCCAAAAATGCGCAAACTTATGTGGAAGCGAATAAAAATAACTTAAGACACTTAAGGCCATAAAGAAGATGCCTAAACCAATGGCAACATGAGCATGAGCCACGATGAGGTCATTTCGGTGAAAGAGCCAGCGAATCTCAGGGATAAAGAGGATGTTTCCTTCTATCATCACAAAGAGAAAGGCCCAGACAGAGATGACTAAATAAGGGGCTTTTTTCAGTGTCAGCTTAGCATCATGTAACCATATTAAAAGTGTAGGCGCATATAAAAAGGTCATCCACTGAAAGACCCACTCTTCATTATAAGAGAGTTCTCCTCTGAAGATACGAATACTAACTGAAAGGGCATAAGCAACAAGCGGCACAATCCAAAAGATATTCAAGCGAGAGCGAAAGTCTTTCACCTGTGTGTGCAGCTTAATCATCAGATAAAACAGGGGCATAAGGGTGAAGCTCATCCCTAAGGTATTGTCTCCATGGGGTCCTGAAATGGTCTTTTCAACCTGTCCAAAAGAGGGGTTCATTAAGATAACCAAAGAGATAGGCGCAACAAAGAGGATAAGTTTAGAAACCTTTACCCAAGTGGGTTGCACTTCGTATTGTTTAATGGTCTTAAAGATAGCAATGATATAAAAGATACCCGAAGCCGCGAGTAAAAAGTTTAGTTCATAAGCAAAGTCATAAAAGGCAAGCCCTCTTTGTGAACCCAAGGAAATGGAAACGGTTGCCATCAGTAAAAAAAGATGCCAGAGTAAGAAGTAGTTCCTCATTGGCGCAACCGCAGATTCAAGACTCAGTCCATCCTTAGCAAAGAGGGCAAAAGGAAGTAGGGAAAGTGCAAGCATTACCGGTCCATAAAGCATTAAGGTGATATGTAAAGAGCGGGTAGTCATCGCATTGAAAAGGCTCTCATCTAAGAGTGAAAAACCTAAAAGTTGGGCAGCATAAATAACACCGACTAAGATAGAAGCAAAAAATATAAAAGCCCAGATAGGGACAATATCGTGAATGAGTTTAGAGAAGTTTGCCATCAAGCATCCTTAGTGTTTGAGTTGCATAGTCTTGAACCTTCATATCGTGTGAAGCGACGACAAGAGTGGTGCCCTTGTGCATGCATCTGTTTAGAAGTTCATAAACGAGTTGCGTATTTTTAGAATCCAAGCTCCCTGTGGGTTCATCCGCAAAGATGATAGCAGGCTCATTAATCAGAGCACGTGCAAGGGCAACCCGCTGTCTTTGACCTCCTGAGATTTCATTAGGGTATCGTTTGGCAAGATGAAGAATTTCTAACTCGTCTAAAAGAGCGTGAATAGAGGCTTGTCTAGAAGGAAGCGCAGCGAGGGCAATGTTCTCATAGATATTGAGGTAGTTGATGAGGTAGTGAAACTGAAAGACAAAGCCAATGTTATTTTGCCTAAAGGCATCAAGGTTATTGATCTGTGTACTTGGGATGCCATTTAGGGTTAAATTCCCTTGAGTAGGTTGAAGTAGGGTTGAAAGAATTGAGAGCAGGGTAGACTTTCCGCTTCCACTCTCCCCACTTAAGAAGACAAATTCTCCTTGTTTAATTTCAATATTTAGATCATGTAAGACCTGCTCTTTGCCATAAAAATGCGAGATATCCTTAGCTAAAATCATGCCGATCCTTGATTGATGAGTAAGAGAGGATCCGTTTTAGACGCAATCCATGCAGGCAGTAAGGCACCCATAAGCGCCATTAAGACCGTAGCTAAAAGCACATAAAGCGCAGTACTCAGACTCAGACTCCCGTTCACATAACCTTGCAGCATCTGGATATGTGGGAGTAAGGAGAGGATGAAAAGCGAGAGTATGAGTGCAAAAAGATAGGCTGAAAGGGTCATGATAAGGGTCTCTACAAAGATATTTTGCATAATAAATACGCGGCTTTTTCCTAGGGCACGCATAATACCAAACTCTTCTTTTCGCGCATTGACAATCATGCTCATCACCGAAGCAATCCCCATCAGTCCCATAAAAAAAGCGAGAGATGAGATGACTAGGGAGGAGTTTTTGATAATTTTAAACTGGTTATACTCTTGTACAAATGTCTGAGTCGTTTTGACCTTAATGTCAGGATCTAAGCTTGAGATAGTCTTTACCAATTTTGTGGTAGTTGAAGGCTGTTTTACGGAGACTAAGATATATGAAGCTGAGCGTGAAAAGAGTTTTCCTGCGTCACTGATAGGCATCACTACACCTCCCTCTTCAAAACCTATATTACTGGTATAGGTTCCTGAAATTTTAAAACGTCTGTTCCCGACTTTAACCGAGCGGCCTTTAAGTTGTTTAGAGAGGGTTCGTCCTAAAAGGACTTCGCCTTTTTTTGGATAACGCCCTTTTAAGAGCTTATAATGCGAAAAATGATTCTCACTCACCCCATAGATACCGGCAATAGGAATATGACCTACCGGAGAAGCCCCTACAATCATGGCGTAGCTAGAGTTCACATTTTTAAGGGCATTGATTTGTGGCATTAAGTCGATATTGACGTTAGAAAAAAAGTTGTCGGCTATCCCTTTTTGGGTGATGATGATGTCCCCATCGGTCTTAATCATCTTTGAGTACATCCCAATAAGCCCTTGGGAGATGGAAGAGATTAAAAAGATGGACATCACCGCAATGGTGATGGAGGAGAAGATCAAAAAACTTTTAAAAGGGTTTTTCTTTAAGGCTTTAAGAGCTATCACTTAAGGATTTCTGCTTTCAACTCTTTGGCAGTACTCACATAACTTATTGAACTGACTTTGGCATCTTTAAAACGCAGTATGGTTAGCTTTTCTTCTTGGTGGGGGATAAAGTTTTCAAACTCCTCATCATAATGAAGATAGATAGGGTGCTTGTACTTTTTAAGCTTTGGCAGGGCGAAGAGTGAGGTGATGATGCTGGGCATATTGTGAATATCTGCGATAAAAACAGCATCATAAGCCTCAAGGAGGGTTTTAGACTGGGTGTCAAAAAACTCATTAGCTAAGGCTCCTGTATCTTTTTCAAAGGCAACAATTACAAGTTCAGTTGTTGTAGGAAGAAAGACAGGCTTCTCTTGTGGGGTTTCATAAACATAATTATTGAGACTTTGTAAGGGGGTTGAGAGCGTGAGCTCTTGGGCCATAAGTATGATACTCAATAAACAGATAGATACAAATATGCGCATAGTTATCCTTTAGGCGTAGTGTACAAAGAAATTATGAATAAACTATGAAGATTATACCTCAAACGAAGTATCAAAGAATTCTCATAAATATTTACATTTCATTTACTATAGTATATTAAAATTTTGACATCCAACTTATGCATGATAAGGCGGACACAGGGTCTGATTTTCCCCCAATTTTTAGTCCTGTATGTATTATTTATTTACTTTTTACATGTTTAGGTGTTGAATCCCCCCATTCGACACCTTGTTTTACCCTTCAAAGCAACAAGAGACTTCCCAAAGCATAAATTTTTATGATAAAATGAATTAACGAATAAAAAAGATATTTTTCTTTTAAGTAAAGGATTCATTATCAGACGATGTGCACTAGTAGAAGATGATACAGTTTTTTTAAGTTTAATGCATAACTTTTTTGAAGCAAAATCTTGGGTATGTGATGATTATATTGATGTCGCAAGTACCTTAGAAGGTGTAAAAAAGGCAGTATATGACCTCTATATTATAGATATTAACCTTCCTGAATCAGATGGAATTTCTTTGGTCAAAGAGTTACGAACAAAGTACCCCCAAGTGCCTATTATTATGGTGAGTGGGTACAGTGATATAGAGACTATTATGGATGCGTATGAGGTAGGATGTGATGAATACCTAAAGAAACCGTTTGATCTTAGAGAGTTAGAGATTAAGGTCTCTAAACTGATGAATGATAAACTTTTAACACTGAGTGATAATGTCAAATATGATGTCGCAGGAAGAGTGCTTTATATTGATAATAATGAAGTCCACCTCAGTCAAAAAGAGTCAAACCTCATGCACACTTTTATGACCAACATCAACCGCCCCTTAACTCACGACTACCTAGAATCCGTCATCTGGGGTGGGGTTGAAGACAACGGTCATGCCCTAAGAAATCTTGTGCTTCGCCTGCGTAAACGTATCGGGCCAGGCATCATTGATACGGTTCAGGGTAAGGGTTATATTCTTCGTTTAAATGCTTAGAGACACCATTTACACACTTAAATCCTTTATATTAGGAGTATTCTAATATAAAGGATCTTCTATGTATACAAAAGTCACACTCACAAGCCTTTTAAAAGATACAAAAGATGGAACATGGGTTTTTTTGGCTCATGGACAAGATGGAAGTACCTACAGGTATAAGACCTTCTCTTCTATTTACTCTTTTACTCAAGCTAAGATGTTTTCTAGATTAAAAGGCTTAGTGAAAGAGGGGTGGATAAACGTGGATTATTGGCGTCTGGTATAGAGTAACTTTCTATACTGTTTGGAGTAGGCAATATCCAACTCAAAGTCAGCTTCTTGTTGCTGGCTTTGCTCGCAGCTAAAACTTCCTGTCGCCATTAAGTAAGGATCGTTTTTTGAGGTGGGGTTGAATTGTTGAATGATATAGGTGTCTAGCTTCATCTTCTTTTCATGGGTATAGCGATTATGAATATAGGCTGTGCCTTGGTGGTAGGTACAAAGTCCACCAAACTGTACTAAGGCATTGTAAGACCAGTGGCCAATGTTGAGGCTGTTTAAGTCAGCTTCTTCAAGGTCAAAATAGTCTATGTACCATTGCAGGGCATAACCTTTTTCTTGTGCTTTTTTATGGTAGATAGTAAAGTATTTAGTGCTTCGTTTACGAAGGACTTCAAAATCATCTTCTGAGTTCACGCACTTCATCCAGCCCTTATAGCCAGTTTTTCTGTATTGCTTATAATCACTTTTAATACTAGAGAGTTCAAAATCGATTGATTCATACTCACTTGCCATGGAGCGTGCTATCTGTTTTCCAAATTGCACCTCACCTTTGATCTCTAAGCAGTAGTCCATAAGGTCATCTAAGATAGACAGCCGGCCCATATTACTTTCATTGCGTGTTTTATACACCGTTTTATGAGGACTCTCAGCCAGAATTACAAAGTCATTTTCATTGACAATATAATCTTTCAGATTACGTATTTCTTCGGGTTTGATACCATTTTGATAACCATGTGTACTGGTGGTCTTAATCTTTTCTGCTCCCTCTTGGGCCATACGTATAAAGGTACAGCCACTGCTTGTAAACAGAAGCAATAGTAGAAGTGAAAAATATAGAAGTTGTTTAAGTTGCATGCGAGATGATAACATAACTAAGGAGGATAGCTATCCTTAGTTCTTTAAGAAGTAACTTTAGGGAGCTAGTTTAAATTGAGGCATGTTTAAGTACTCATATTGGGCACAGAGCTCTGCAACATCCTTATCTATACTCTGGCCTATAAAGATCATGATTGAAGGTTGTGGGTACTCCTCTAGCTCTTCAAATGAGATGTTTCCAAAAGAGTAGTTTAGTACGATTGGATTGGGAACATCTTTGACTTTAACAACGCCTTTGACGCGGTAGATACTTTTAGGAATATTGTTTAAGATGGTATCCACATCTTGAAAGTTAATATCTTCTTTAAGATAAGCAACTTTTTGCGTGATGGCATCTTCTGTGGTATGGTCAGGATGTTGGTAATCTTGAGCCATTTGTACAATCTCTTCAATACGAAAAACACCATCAAAGACCTCTTTATTCACGAGGCCTTGTTCGGCTTCATTGATGACAAAGTTATTAAAGACTGTGGCACCTGTCATTGTGTTTTTGATGTTAAATTGATTTTTGATTTTAATGACTTCTTGCTTAGTTACTTCAAGTTCTTCTGGGGTTACAAGGTCTGTTTTGTTAAGTACCATGATGTTAGAGCCACCGATTTGGTATTGTGCGGTTGAGTTATCTTTGTAGGAGTCTAAATTCTTAGAATCAATGACACAAATAACACCTTCTACTGAGATGCCAAGGTTTTGCATGGACATAAAGATTGGAAAGGGTTCTGAAGCACCTGAGGTCTCAACAAAGATAATCTCAGGTTCATACTTTCCAATGATCTCTAAGACACCACTTTCAAATTCTTGAGCGAGTTGACAACAGATACAGCCTTCTGAAATTTCAAGCACTTCGCTATAGACATTACTTAAAACATCTCCATCAATACCAATGTCACCAAATTCGTTGACTACGATAGCAACTTTTTTATCGCCAAAGTATTTTTTAACGGTATTGGTCAGCATGGTTGTTTTACCAACGCCTAAAAATCCTGTAATTATAAATGATTGTATCATTGCAATGCCTTGTATATGTTGTTAACTTATTTAATAAGCTCTTATTTTAAAGTGTTTATGAAAAAAGTTTGTGAATATTTTAAAGAGGGTAAATAACTGCGCCAATGGCACAGTTATAAAATTACGCGTTGTTGTTCTTAGAAGGTTCTAGAATTTGCGCTAGGCCTACTTCTTTAGCCCATGCAGCTGTTAAGTCATAAGCAGCTGATGCAGTGTCAAGATTTTTTTGGATAAGTTCTTGTTTCTTTTTGAATTTTTTCTCAATAACTGAATCCAGTGTAGCCGTACCACCAGAAGCTGTATATTTTTTAAGGAAACGGTCTTTAATACCTTCTTCAATAGAAGGCTTAGAAACTGTACCAAGTGCACCAAATAGTGCTCCAAGCATTGCCATATTCGTTGCAAGTTCAGTACCCGCTTGCTCGATAGCAAACTTAGTAAAGTCACGAGTAAGTACTTTAACATTTAAGTCATCTAAAGTTTTCTTATCAGCGTCTGTTAAAAGATCTTCATCAGAGTTAATGATAACAAGACCATTTTCTTTAATACCAGCATAGAAAGGCATAGTATATGATTTACCCATAGTAATAACTTGTGGGTGATAAATCATAACGATATCAGGATAAATAACTTCCCCTCTATCATAAATAGGCACAGTACCGATTCGAGTATAAGACTCAGATGGAGCCATACGCTTTTCTGCACCAAAGAATGGATTAGAAACTGCGAAGTAACCATCAGTGTCGGCTGCAGTTGCAGCAATGTGAGCAGCTGTTACCGCTCCTTGGCCACCTAGGGCCGGCATTCTGATTTTAATTGAATCTTTAGCCATTATAAACGTCCTTCTTTTTTACATTGTTTTAAAAATGCTTCTGCTTCTGGAGAAACATATTTGTAAGATGCAAATCTATCTTTATCTTGATCTTTCATCTCACCAAGACCTTCATTAGCGCTAAGACCAATTTCAAGGATACATGGAGTATAGATGTTAAGGTAAGTTGGTCCGATTTCTCTTGCAACTAAGATAGCTTCTCTAACAGCTTTAGCAACCGCTTTAGGAGCAGATGCAGTCATGTTAATTGAGTAGTGACAACCAGAAGTAGTTGCTAATTCCCACATTTTAACTTTTTCAAATTTTTTCCCAGTAGGAGCCATTTTGAAAACTTGACCTTTAGCTGTCATACCTGATTCTTGTCCACCAGTATTTGCGTAAACTTCATTATCGAAACAGATAGTAGTGATGTTTTCTTGACGGAAAAATGATTGTAGTGTGTAGTCAAGACCGATATCAACAGTAGCACCGTCTCCTGCTAGAACAACAACATCTTTCTCAGTATCTGGAAATCTCCAGTCAAGAACACGTTTGATACCAGATGCAACAGCATTTTGGTTACCAAATAGTGAGTGCACAGTGTGAAGTGCAATGTGTGGGAACATTAGAGATGTACAACCCGTTGAGTTAACAATGATTGTCTCTTCTGGTTTTGGTAAAGCAGAAAGAACATATCTAAGTGCCGCAGCTTCAGGACAACCAGCACATAAAGAGTGCTCTTCTAAGATCTCTTTAGCTTCTGGAAGTTCTTTAATACCACGTGGCTTCTCTTGGTTTTGAGCCCATGTTGCATTTTCTTCGAGATCAATGATCTCTTTAGGCATAATGTCTCTGAATTCCGGGTTGATTTTATAAATATCAATTGCCATGTTATGCTCCTTTTCCAGCGTTAATGTGTTCGTATACTTCTTTTTGAATTGCTTCAGAAGGCATAGACATACCACCTGCAACTCTTGGTCCACCAACAACTTTTGCAGGGTGGCTATTGTGTAGAGCTTCTTTAACTTCTTTCTCTAACCAACCAACAACGTTGAATTCTGGTACGAATACATGTTTAACACCTTCAAGTGCTTCAAGTAATTCGTCTTTAGGGAATGGTCTAATTGTTCTAAGTTTAATAACCTTAGATTTTACACCTTGTTTCTCTAAATCTCTTTGTGCTTCTTTAGCTTGGTGAGAAGCTGTACCACAAGTAACAAATGCGATCTCAGCATCGTCGTTTCCACTTACGTGAACTAGACCGTTAAGGAAGTGCTTAGCATATGGACGTGAACGCTCAACTGCTGAACGTACTTCAAACTGCCATGAAGCGTGAGTTGCATACGAGATGTAGTTTGACTTCATTACGAATGGATCTCTTAAGAAACGTCCTGGAGGAGTCTCAGAGTCAATCGGAGGTAATGGAGCAGCATACGGGTTGTATGGGTGTAGTGCAATATCGTCAGCTGGTAACATTACTGATTCACGTGTATGTGAAACGAAGAAACCATCAACAGCTGTAATAATAGGAACATGAACATCTGGTTTCTCAGCAACAGTAAATGCAGCGATTGACATATCAAATAGTTCTTGAACGTTTTCAGCATACCAAATCATACATCCAGTTTCTAGAAGGTAAGTTACCTCTAAGTTATCTGGTTGAATAGTAAGTGGTGAATTGATACCACGTGCCATAAGGATAAGTTGACAAGGAATACGTGTACCAGACCATTGTGCAAAGTTTTCCATTGCACGTAATGTACCTGGACCTGATGTTGTTGTAATTGTACGAGCACCAGCCATTGAACAACCAGCAACCTCAGACATTACACCAAACTCATTTTCCCCACGGAAGTATGTACCAACATAACCTTCAGCCCATAGTTCACCGATTAGGTGAGCTGCTTCTGATTGTGGTGTAATAGGGTAAGAAACTGATGCATCAACTGTACATCTTTTTACTGCTTCTTTTAGAACTTCAGAACCAGTCATGAAGTGCTTCTCTCTTGGAGCTTCGAAAAGCATGTGATCTGTTGAAACTAATTTCTGTCCAGACCAGTTGTGTGTGTCTGTCATATCTGTAATTTTACTCATTATGTCTCCTCCTATTTACCTAGCTCAGCTTTAACTTCTTTAGCGACCTTGATAAATTTCTCAAGTTCAGAAGAGTGCTGGTCTCTTAATGTAGCCATAGCATCTTCGTGCCCTGACAAACCACAGATAGCGATTGTATAACAATCTGTTTCTGCTCTTACAATTTTTAATGCAACATTTGCATAGTGACAGTGAACACCAATAAAGATTGCTGCTTTAATATCATTGTGCCAAATCGTTAAGTTCGGGTGATTTGGATTGATTTCTACTTCAGCATCAATTTTTGGATACTTTGGTCTGTAATCGTACATTGGAATCATTTTAGCGTTAAGAACTTCTGCGATCTCTTTAATAAGTGTCGCTTTTTTCTTAGCTTCTTCGCTGAAACCGTATAATACTTGTGGACCAGGGAAAATAGTTGCATTTTCTCTTGTTAACATTTGCTTTGCAATTTCGCGCATTGCAATTTCTTCGTCTACTACTTCTTCTAATAATAGTGCTTTACCTTCAGGTGGTGTAATTACACCTTCATACGTCGCCGCCGGATACGGTGAATAATACGCAGGACCTTGATTTGCCATAAGTTCTCCTATAATTTTTTTAGACTATAATTTTTTGATAAATTATAGATATTAGTCTTCGTGACCAGCCATTTCCATAGTGATACAGTTACGGTCTAGCATGTCAGTACAAACGTATACACATAGTGCACACCCCTTACATCTATCTTCGTCTACCCAAGATGTATTTCCAACTTTATCGAACATAAGCGTATTTGCTTCTGGACAATATAAAGTACAAGTATTACACTTGTACTCAGCACATTTTGCTGCGTCTACTTTTGCTACATAATACATTTTTTCTCCATATGATGACTTAAACATAGATAGTGGCTATGACGGCTGTCACAGCTAAAACCTTTTGAATGTAGTATCTAAAAAACTATAAATTATAAAATCTTTTAATTAAGTATTTATAGTATAAAACACTTTTTTATCAGCTACATTATGTTTCTCAAGTGGCACTTTACATAAAAAACCTTTTGTTTCTCTTTAAATTAAGAGATTAAAGTGTTTTTGTTAACAAAAATGTGTTACGATTATCGGCCTTATTTAATGTAATGTACTTACTCGTTATCTAACAATACAGTTTTGAATGTTTCCCTACAAAAATGATACTTTATGTCTCTCTTAAATCGCTCGTAAGACCTTGGCTAAACGATTAAAAATTAGTGTTACATAAGATAATATTATTTAAGTATTAAATTTCATCTTAGGTACTATTTACTGTGAGTACTCTCAAAATGTGTTACACAAAGTAATAGCCCTTTAAAAGTGATATATAACTAACGGCTTATAACAAGTGTTTAAAATGATGTTTTTATGTTTAGGGAATATTTCTAGATAATTTAGTTACTTTATGTATCATGCTAATAAAGTGAAGAAATACTTTATTTTAGAGCATTATAAGAATTTATTCTATTTATACTTTGGAATTTTTATTAAAATTGTGTTTTTAGTTTTTTATTGAATATCTATTGTTATTTATTTTCAAACAAGAGTAGTTCCCCTGTGCATTGACATTTAGCTTAGTATATGAATTTTATTAGCGCCTAGATCTACGTTTAGCTTCGATAGGCTTAAATCCAATCTTGGAGCTTAGCTTTTAATAATTAGCATTAGAATATGAAGTTTTGGTAGTAACTTGTTTTTTTACGTAAAGCATATTTAAAAAAACTAATTTATAATTTCAAAGGTTCTAGAAGGTGAGTTAGATAAAACTTCATTTTTGAATCAATTAGTTAGTAGCTATATCTAGCTAAAATAGCGAGTGTGTACAAGACCCTAGTATTAATCTAGGGCACGACTAGGAGTTAATAGTGGAAAAAATCATATTGCTTATTCCAAGCATACCTATCTTAATAGCATTAAGCCTATTTTTTGTAAACAAGAAGGAGTTCGTCCCTAAATTGAGCATCTTTCTTTCAAGTATGATAGCGGTGCTTGGACTATATGGAACCTATCATGTCATCCGATATGATGAAGCTATAACAGGCTTTGGGGGCTTGGTAATCTATAATGAACTCTCAGCGATCTTAGTCCCTTATGTAGCAATCTTAGGTTTAGTTATCCGAAAGTATGCGACAAAGTATATGTGGGATGAAGCGGGTTATAAGCGTTTTTTTGTGCTTTTAAACTTTATCTTCTCTGCGATTTACCTTCTTGTTATGAGTAATAATCTTATTGTTTTAGCCTTAGCATGGCAATTAATGAGTATCAGTTTGTACCTGCTTGTATCCTTTAATGTAGGTTCTAACTCAGCGGTTAAGAATGCAAAATGGACGATGATTATCCACAAAGCAGCGGACTTAGTCTTTATCTTAGGGGTTGTCTTAACCTACAAGACCTTTGGCAGTTTTGACTTAGCGGTCTTAAGTGAAAAATGGCTCGCTATGTCAGCCAGTCCTGTGGATAACCCTATGATATTTGTTATTGGTCTCTTCTTCTTGATAGCGGCTATGATGAAATCTGCCATTGCACCTTTTCATATTTGGTTACCTTACACTTCTGAAGCACCAACGCCTGTTTCAGCGCTGATGCATGCAGGGGTGGTCAATGTTGGAGGGATCTTGTTAAACAAGCTTGCTTACCTTCTGCTTTTAACACCAGCCGTTTTAAACATCGCCTTTGTAGTTGGTCTATTTACGGCTATCTTTGCTTCTTTAGTGATGTTAGTGGTTTCTGATATCAAACGTTCACTGGGTTACTCAACCGTAGGGCAGATGGGATATATGATTATGGAAGTGGGTCTAGGGGCCTTCTCGCTTGCTGTGTATCACCTTATGGTACATGGAATCTTTAAAGCCTCACTTTTCTTAGAATCAGGCGGTCTTATTAAGTTAGCACGACATGACTCTAACCTGCCTAAACGTCTGACCTATGAGCTTTTTTGGGAAGAGAAGATTAAAGGGAACACGAAGAAGGCCTTTAACTTTTTAGCCTTCTTTACTATCTTGCCAGTACTTGTTTTTGTAGGAGTGAAATTAGTACTAAGTGATGACTTCTTAGAGTTTAATGCTTCTATCGTGATCTTAGCCTTTGCTTGGTTAACAGGAACACAGCTCTTCTTGTCATTTTTTAAAGTCTCTAAGGCGGATTCACTTAAGGTAATCTTGGCCTTAGTGACCTCTTTTATCATCGTTTTGTTTACCTATGAATTTGTTGGACTAGCACTAGAACGTTTTATCTATGGACATGATGCACACCTATTTTATAAGGCAGCAACGTTTAATGTAACGACAGTCACCTTGCTGGCTACACTGGGTGCGATTATGTTGATTGGATGGCTCTTTATCTATCGACGTCACTTAGCAAAAGAGGGCTCAGAATCAAGTGGGCTTAAATGGGCTTTTTATAAGTTCTTAGTAAAAGAGGGATACTACTTCTCTTTGTTAAATATTTTCAAAAGGGATAAATAATGATCTCAACTATCGCTGTTTTTATTTTAGCGGCAGGTCTGCCCTATTATCTACTCTTAGAGAGGCTCTCTTTTCTTAAGAGTAAACATATCTTTTTGATTAGTGCTACGCTCTTTTTACTAGCGGATATGAGTACGAACTATATCCAGAATGAGTACTCGACTCCTTTTGTGATTGTGGCCCTTATTAGTGCCGTTTTTTCGGTCTATAAAGCGACTCAAACAACCAACTTTTATAAGTTGGCTTATTATCTTTTCTTTGTAAATTCGCCTTTCTTTTTACTCTTTGAAAATGAGGCGGCAATGTACAGTATCTCTTTGTTAGTTTCGTTGACAGGGATCTTCTTAACAGGGCGTTTTTATGAGAAACATTATGGAAGTGCAAACTATCATCAGATTACGGGTATTACCTTAGTAAGACCTTATATAGGAACCTATCTTATCTTTTATCTGATTGCTATTGCGCTCTATCCACCTTTTCCAAATTCGCTCTACTTCTTGAGCTATATCTTTAACAGTGATCCGAGCCCCTTATGGTTTGTCGTGATTATTACGCTGTTTTTTGGAAACTTTTTCTTAGCGATGAGAGTCATGAAAAAGACACTCTTTGGACGACCTAATGCAAATATACATTATGTTCACATGACGACAGGAGAGAAGGCAACGCACCTATTTGTAGTGCTTTTGCTTCTTTTACTCAGTGTGAATGGATTTAAGGAGGTGCTATTATGAGTATCATTCAAAAACTCGATGCGGTTAAAAGTACCGTACCTCATTACTGGCCGATAGGCTCGTTTATTCACCATAATCCTCTAAAAGGTTTTGAACACCTTCATTTTAAAGAGGGACTCAATAAGGCACAAAGTATCTTTGGTGGAAGGGTCTATATGGACTCTTCGTATTACATGGGTCTGTATAAAGAGGGTAAGATTAATGACGCTATCTTTGAAAAAAACATTTCAAAGATGCTAACCGATACGAACTCTCAAATCTCTATGGAGTTTGCTAAGAAATTTCTGATGGAGGTTTCACCACAATGGAGCAGTCTTAGAATTGAGTTTATCTCTAAAGATGAGAAGATTGATAAGGATCTCTTTGATTATCTTAAAGCAGAGTCTTTATACAGTGATGAGAAGGCGTGGCTTGCGAAGTTAGTGGAGCATATGACACTTTATGAGATTAATGATGCCCTTTTTGGAACCACAAAAAAAGATGGGGTTGAAAAAGAGATTATTGAGTTTATTTCACGCTTTTTAGATGAAGATCAAACCACCATGAACATGCCAAATCGTGAAGTTGGTATGTTTGAAGCCTTTAAGCTTTATGAAAATTGCAGTTATAGCAAAGATGCTCAAAGCTTTGTAGAAGAGACCTTAGATGAACTGGGTGTGGAAGATGAAGAGGCGCACCTCTTAACCCACTTGCTTAAACTTCATGGTTGGGCAGGCTTTATTAAGTACCGTTCTGAAGATCCTGAGTACGCTTCGCAAGAGGAGTACCCTTCTGCTTTGATTGATTATATGGCAGTGCGTCTGTATTTTGAGAAGAAATCGGTGCTTAAGAGTAGAATTAGTAATTTTCGAGAGTTTGAAGCTTATGCGAATGAGAATTTAAGTGAGGTTATCTTACAGATATTAAAACATCAGAATAAGCTTTTTGGAGCAGAGATTGATGCTTTAGAGGATGGGGAAAATGAATGTAAGGTTCTGAGTGAACATATTGAAAAAGAGCTTGAATTAGATGTCCTTCAGATTCAACACTCTAATGAGGTTTTAAAGAGTGATCGTGAGCTTACGGAGTTTGCTAATATTATCAAAACCCTTAGAGCAGAAGAGGGCTATATCTGGCTAAAATCACTTGAAGACTCTTACATTAGTATCTATGTTGATGAGATTACAGAGGTAGCACCTGAAAAAGAGGAGACAGCCCTAGCTTCAGCAACTTTTTGTTTGGATGTACGCTCAGAAGTAATTCGTCGTTTTATTGAGAAGAGTGGTCCGTATAAAACTTATGGAGCAGGGGGATTCTTAGGGCTTCCTATTAACTTTGTTGAATTTGATAAGGCCCATGAACTTTTCTTAGCGCCGGCTATTGTTAAGCCTAATAATGTGGTCTTTGAAATTCCTTCTGAGTCACACAGTGAGTATAGCTCGAAAAAAGGGATGAATAAGACAACGAAAAAGGTCTTGAGTGATTTGAAAAACAATCCTTATACGCCTTATATTATGGTAGAAGCGATTGGATGGATTTTTGGTATCAACCTTTTTGGAAAGACTTTCTTACCACAAAGAACCAACAAGTTCCTCTCAAAGTTTAAGCCGAGTAAGCCAAAAACGACCTATACCTTAGATAAGCTCTCAGAATATGAGATAGAGTATTATGTTAAAAAATTGCATACGAAGATTATCAATGCTGTGGTATCAGAGAAGAGCAAGGGGGAGTACTCTGAGATTGAGATCGAGGCGATTCGTAACTACCTTCTATTTGGAACAGAGTTGAAATTTGCTCTTTCAACAGAGATTATTGAGACACTGAAGACGAACTATCAGATTACACATGATGATTATGAGTACCAAAAGAAAAAGCTTGCAATGGTGGGCTTTACTTTAGAAGAGAAAGTTTCGTATCTACATAACTACTTAAGTATGATTGGCCAAGTTGATAACTTTCCTGAGTTTGTTACGATTATCGGGCATGGAAGTGTTTCAGATAATAACCCATTTGAATCTGCTCTTGATTGTGGTGCGTGTGGAGGAAATATCTCTTTACCAAACACACGTGCGCTTTGTATGATTGCCAATACACCAGAGGTAAGAGAGGCCCTGAAAGAAAAAGGCATTTCTATTCCTGAAAACACGAAGTTTATGCCAGGACTTCACATCACATCAACGGATGAAATTAAGTTTTATGACGCAGATATTTTAAATGCAGAAGAGAGACCAAAGTTTTTCAAGATTATGGGCGACTTTAACAAGGCATCTCAATCAGCAAGGATGGAGCGTTCTGAGGCACTTCCATGTACCCGTACGCAAAAAGATATTATGATTAAGTCGATGGACTGGTCAGAACCACGTCCTGAATGGGGACTGGCAAAAAATATGGGTGTTTTTGCAGGACCAAGAGCTTATACCAAACACTTAGAACTTAAAAACCGTTTCTTCATGCATTCGTATGACTGGAAGGTAGATGATGAAGAGGCGAAAATTTTAACACGTATCTTTGATGGGCCTTTGGTTGTTGGTGAGTGGATTAACCTTGAACACTACTTCTCAACGGTGGACAATCATGTTTATGGTGCAGGATCGAAGGTGTACCATAACATCGTATCAAAAGTAGGGGTATTCTCAGGTAACTACAGTGACTTGAAAATCGGTCTTCCTACTCAGTCGGTTTATTTAGAAGGTAAGGCCTATCATGAGCCTGTACGTCTTCTCTCTTTTGTGGAAGCACCGATAGAACTAGCAGGTAAGGCGGTTGAGAACTCCATTGCTAAGGAATTTATCCTAAATGAGTGGATACGCCCGATCATTATCGACAGAGAGGCTAAAAAAGTCTACTCTTATGAAGATGGCGAGTTTATCGTTATTAAAGAGATGCAGTAAAAGTTAACTTAAAATTTGATGCAAAGCATAAGCAAGTTAATGCTAAAATTCCACAACTAAACGGAAGTGGTTTCTCTGTAAAGAGAAAAGTTTCTTCAGAAATAGGTTTTGAAAGCCTTCATTAAGAGAAGGTAAAAGAGATACTTATTTGAGCAGCGCTTAAGTAAGTATTATCAAAGGATATCAATGTATACAATAGAATTAGAAAAAGAGTGTGGTTGTTTCACTAAGAGTGGATGGCCAAAGGTTCAAGAGTTTGAAACACGAGAAGATATGATTAATAAGGCACGTGTATTAGAGTGTCGTCTAAATCAAGAATTTTGTATGAAGCACTTCTTTGAAGCAGTAGATTACGGTGAAAAGATTATTATTCACAGTACGGTAAGACCAGATGATGATGAAGATGATGAGGATGTAGCAGATGCAAGAGATCTTGTTCGTAACTCTAACGTTGTTATCGGATTTGATGGAAGTGCTGAATCTCCAAACAAAAGTAACAGCAACTAAACCTTCTTTTAAGAGAGCGCAAGGCTCTCTACCCTCCCCATTTACAAATTTTACCTTACCTTTACATTCATACAAGAAACCTAGGCTTTTTTACATTACATTAATGAGACAAAATCATTACATTTTGTGGTTAAACTACTATAAGAAAGTAGTTTAAAAATGTTACTTTTATACCCATAATTAAGATAAGCTAGTTTTTGTGACAGTTTTTAGTGTAACGATACTACCCAGTTTAAATTTTTATGATAGAACATAATCAGGTGATATTCTCTTGATAGAATGTATCTTGCATATAAGAAAAATTCTATTTTTATATTTGTTTTATTCCCATAACAAGGGCGATATAGGCGTTTGTGGGAGTTATCCGCTTATTTGCACATTGTTAAAAGTAAGCGTGGAGGTACTACTCAATTAACAAAATGATGACAAATAGAGCCACTTCGTTTAATATATTTAAAGATTTTATTGGGTACCATTAGCCACAAATTCATGTTTGCCGGGGAAAATAGTCTCTATTTTTACTTGGAGAAGCATTATGTTTAGGGTTAATTTTTAGCACTAGATATAGAATTTAAAAATGTTTTATGCACAATTTGTGTACTTTACGAAAACTTTTTCAATATTAAAAAGGAGTCACCATGACGAAAATAGTAACAGAAGGTCCTGCTGGTTATATGCCAACATCAGCTCCTGCTATGGGAGTTGAGCTGCCAAAAGAAGGCGAAGCTTTACTTTATGGAAATACTGTAACGCCAGAAGAGGCGATGAGAGATGCTGCTAAAGCATTACTTACAAGAAAGAATCCAACAATCTTCCCTGGACCACAAGTTCTATGGGATTGGAAAGAAGACGTTGCTGAGAAGTCTGCAGCTATTTTAGATCTTGCATCTGAGATTCCTAACTGTAAGATTATCCCAATGCCAGATTACAGACCTAAATATCCAAAAATTGATGTTAAGGCTGAGATCAATCCAAATCACCCGAACCTTACAATCCTTGATAATAAAATCGATGCTTGTATTTTCATCGGTGTTCACTGTCACTACGCAAACCTTTCACTAAGAATGATTCGTGCGGGTACTAGCTGTTATACAGTTGCTTTATGTGCTTATATGGGCCACGAAGAAGCAATGGCATCAATTAGAGATCTTCACGCATCTGATATTCAGAAGTTCAAAGAGATCGTTATTGAAGAGCGTAATAAACTAGGAATTAAGTGGGAAACTACTTTACCACCTGAAAATCCATCTTTACAAGACGAAGATTTTGGAACACTTTCACCAGCTGATTATGGCGAGTACAGAAGTCTCATCATGACCAAAAAAGGTGAACACGTAACTGAAACTGAATAAGGGAGAAAATAATGAGTAATGTAGATACAAGACCAACACCAAATGATACGAAACAATTCGTAGACATGAACTACCTGTTAAAGGAAGCTCCAAGAGAGAAGCACTTTATTACAGGTGCACAAGCAATGGCAGAAGCTGTTAAGCGTGCAAACGTTGATATGGCAATTGCTTACCCAATTACACCACAATCAGAGGTAATGCACCTTGTTGGTGATGTTTACGCACAAGGTCACTTAAAAGAGTACTACCGTGCAGAAGAAGAACTAGGAACAATGTCAGCAATCGCTGGTGCTGCTCGTGCAGGTGTACGTCTGTTCACAGCAACTTCAGGACCAGGTCTATTACGTGGTTTAGAAGCAATCGTTTCTTGGTCAGGACACCGTGTGCCTGCTGTACTTGGTATTCTTACACGTGTTATTAATGCACCATTATCAATTCAACCTGATAATATCGAAATGGCTTATATGATGCACTGTGGTGCTGTAATGTTACATGCTGAAAACCAGCAAGATACATTCGACATGACACTAGCAGCATTCGCTATTACAGAAAAAGTTGACGTTTATATCCCAGTTGCAGTTGCTACAGAAGGTTTCTTCGTAACACACGCTAAGGGTTATGTTGACATGATGTCAGAAGAACTTGCATATAAAGATTTCGATCCTGTAGCTGCACCAGTTCCAGCTATGGATAATGAAACTCCTCCAGCACGTATTCAACGTGATGCGCCAGTTCAAAAATCAAACTTTATGTCTTACCTGATTCACTCAGTATGGCAACAAGAGATTTGGGATTCAAATGCTCGTGCGATGAAATATATCTATGAGTACCTTGGTGGACCAATCGAAGTTCAAAATCCTGAAGCGGACGTATTTGTTGTTGCTTCTGGTTGTGCGGCTGCTCAAGCTCGTGAAGCGTGGAGATATGCACAAGAAGATGGTTTATCAGTAGGTCTTATTAAAGTAAGAGCTATCAGACCATTCCCAGTTAAAGAGATCAGAGACGCAGTTAAAGATGCTAAGGCACTTATCGTTCCTGAACACAATATCATTGGTTGGTTATGTAAGGAAGTTAAAGCGGCAATTCCAAATGGTGGAATCGTTGTTGAAGGTCCAAGAGTTTATGGTGGTATGACACTTCCAGTAGAAATGATTATGAAAGAAATTCATACTGCTCTAGGTTTAGAGTACGACTTGAAATTATAAGAAGGAAAAATTATGAGCTTAAAATATGTAACTCCAGCAGAGAGATTCAAGAAATATTTACCAAAAGATTATGTAGAACTAGTTGACTACGGTCCATTTGGAAAAACTCAAGATGAAGCTGGCCCAGGTAACATGGGTCAATTCAAAGAGCTAGTAGAAGAGCACCCAATGTGTTCTGGTTGTTGGATGGCATACTTCATTCGTTTGATTTTTGCTTCACTTCCACAACCTGAAGAAACTGTAACACTTGGTACAGCTGGATGTGGTCGTCTTGCGATCTCTCAAGCAGCAGTTCCTTTTATCTATGGTAACTACGGTGATCAAAATGCGATGGCTTCTGGTCTTACTCGTGCATTCCGTTTACGTTTCCCTGATAAGCAAAAAGATGTTATTACTATTGCTGGTGACGGTGGTACTATGGATATCGGTTTCTCAATGACTATGCACTCATGGATTCGTGGTGAAAAATTCACTACAATCATGCTTGATAATGAAGTTTATGGAAATACTGGTGGTCAAGAATCAGGTATGTCTCCAAAAGGTGCAATCCTTAAGATGGCTCCACTTGGTAAAAAAGGTGAAAAAATGCCTGCTACATCTCTAGCTCAAGCAGCTGGTTGTGTGTATACAGTAAGATTATCACCAACTAACATCAAAAAAGCAGCTAAAGTTATTAGAAGAGCAATCTTTGTAGCTAGAGAAGTTGGACCAACATTTGTTCACGCTTATACTTCATGTAACATTGAGTACTCAATTCCTACAGAAGATGTATTTGCTGATGCAAAAGAGAAAGAGAAAACACGTTTTCAATTCGAAGAGTTCATGACGGACGAAGCGAAAGCAGTAATCGAACGTGTTGAAGCTGAAGAAAAAGCAGCAAAAAGATCGAAAAAAACAGAGGCGGTAAACTAATATGGCTGATAACGCAAAAAAAGAACGATATAATATTAGAATCTCAGGACTTGGTGGGCAAGGTGTTGTAACAACTGCTCACATTCTTGGGGCTACTATGGATAATGCGGGTAAATATGCATCTCTAGTACCATTCTTTGGTTCTGAGAAACGTATGGCGCCGGTAGAAGCATATGTACGTGCTTCTAACCAGCCAATTTATGAAGTAGGTGAAGTTGTATATCCAGATATTATCATGATTTACCACTCACAAGTTGTAACACATGGTAAGTCATACACTATGCCTTTCTATACTGGTCTTAAGCCAAATTCACTAATCATCATCAATACTGACTTTGATGTACTTACTGAAGAAGATGAAAAAGTTCTTAATGACTTAAATGCAACTGTTGTTCAATTTGACGCAACTGCACTAGCAATGAAAATTGCGGGTACTGAACTTGCAACAAACATGGCAATGATGGGTATGCTTCTTGGTCTTACTAAGCTTGTAACTACTGAAAACATCGAAGCAGCGGTTAGAGAGCGTTTCTTAGGAAACTCTTTTGTTGCTTCTGGTGGTACAGCTGCACTTGATTCTGCAATCGAGAAAAAGTTCAAGAAAAAAGAGCAACTACTAGCTGCAAATATGGAAGTTATTAATGAAACTTTCAAAATGGCTGATCAAGTAGATATTTCTGGCGATGAACTAATCGTTAGATTCTCAATATAAGGAAGGTTATAGATGTATTATGTAGCAAAAGTAGACGCAGCAAAATGTGCTGAGTATAAGTGTAATACTTGTACTTTATATTGTCCAGAAGCTAATACGCTTATGTTCGATAAAGTTGGAAACACTTCATGGGTAGACGAAGATAGATGTAAAGGGTGTGCACTATGTGTATACGTTTGTACTGATATGCTTGATCGTAACTGTATTACAATGGAGATGGCTGGTCACGAAGACTAAGCCTCTTAAGTCATCCTCTTGGATGGCTTTTCCAATTCACACTAGACACAAAATCACCTTCTCTTTTTAAACAACTTCCTTCTTATTCATTATACTTTATGCTTTAATAAGCTTTTACTATAGAGTGTATTACTTTAACTGTTTTTTACCAAGTTAGTTTTAGACAAAAATGCTAAAATTACGCCATTAAAACAAAAGGGCATAATGCACATAGATTGAGGCATTATGAACCCTCAAAGGAATATTGTGAAAGTTACAGTAGAAAAAATAGACGATATTAACTTTATTATGAGTGGTACAGTTGAAAATAGTGTGATTGAAGAAAAAGTTGCAAAATTAAAAGCAGCTGCACCTAAAGATGATAAAGATGAGAAGCAAGCTGAAAACATCGAACAAGATGCAGCAGGTCAAGTATTTCAAGATTTTATTAATGAAGGGATTAAAGAGGGCGGATTAGATGTGAATAACATCTTAGGCCAACCTGGTCTTAAAAAGTATGAGCAGCAAGACGACTGTATCTTTTTTGAAGTAGAAGTAGCTATTAGTCCTGAAATTGACACTGATATCAATTTTGATGAGTTAGCACCGAGCTACACAAAACCAAAAGCAGACCCAAAAGCGGTAGAAGCAAAGTTAAAAGAGTTTGCAGAGAAACAAGCTCCTTTTACACCACTTGAGACGCCAAAAGCGATTGAAGAGGGTGATGTTGCTGTTATTGACTTTACTGGTTTTATTGACGATAAAGTTTTTGAAGGCGGAAGTGCTGAAAAGTTTAATATTAAAGTTGGTTCAAACCAGTTCATTCCAGGATTTGAAGAGCAGCTTGTGGGTATGGAGTATGGGGAACAAAAAGATGTTATTGTTACCTTTCCAAAAGATTATTCATCAGATGACTTAGCGGGTAAAGAGGCGAAATTTATCGTTAAGTTACATGAAATTCAAGAACAACGTCCAGCCCCACTTGATGATGCCTTTGCTCAAAAAGTACTTCAAAAATCTGATGCTACTTTAGAGACGTTAAGAGCACAGTTTGCCGAGCAAGTAACAGCAGAAGAGTTGTCTCAAGTTTATATGCGTGACCTTAAACCAAAGATTGTAACCGCGCTACTTGAAAAATATGACTTTACCCTGCCTAACAACGTAGTAGAACAAGAGATAGATGCGAAGGTACGTGAGAAAACACGTGGTTTCTCTGAAGAACAACATAAAGAGTATATGGAAGATAAGGGTAAGTTTGCTGAACTAAGAGAGTCTGTACGTGAAGAGGCTAGAAAAAGTATTAAGTTAGCACTGATTGTCGAAGCATTGGCTAAGCGAGAGAAAATTGATGTACATGAACAAGAGGTGATTGCTGCCCTTGGTTATCAAGCAACAATGACAGGACAAGATCCTCAAGCCTTAGTACAATATTACCAAGACAATAACCTAATGACATCAGCAAAAATGGGTCTTACGGAAGATAAACTTTTTGGTCATATCCTTGGATTTCACAAGGCATAATGTATGCAGGACATAGATGAGGCTTGTATTCAAAAAATCTTTGATTGGGCGGATGAGTTTAATATCCCTGATCTAAAGTGGATTGAGCATGATTCTTACAAAAAAGGAGGCTACTTCAAAGGGCTTCCTCGAAACAGTACACAACTAGGTGAACTTGAGACACTTAATCTTTTAGGCTATCAACTCCCTTACCTCCCCAAAGAGATAGGCTTACTTACTAAACTAAAACGTTTGCATCTTTCGGGTAACAAGCTTAGTGAACTGCCTTTAGAGTTTGCTAACTTAACCCAGATAGAAGAGATATACCTCCCTGGAAACCATCTTAATGAATTTTCGCAGGTGTTTACTGCTATGCACGGTTTAAAAGTGCTTATCTTATCTGAAAATGCTATACAGAGTATCCCCAAAGAGATAGAGAATTTAAATAATTTAGAGGTCTTAGAACTAGGCGGGAATGCCTTAGTAAGCCTACCAAATGAACTAGGAAACTTGAGCAAGTTAAAGCGTCTTACCCTTTGGAAGAACAACTTAACAACGCTTCCTGATAGTTTAGAAAATCTAAACGCGCTTAAAGAGTTCGATTTTACCTACAATAAAATAGGCTTAAGTGCAAAAAATATTGCATGGCTAGATGGCTTATTAAGCAGTGAGTGCGAGTTAAACTTTTAGAAGAAGGAGAGGCCATGTTGTATGATAATGTTGATCGGGTTTCGGTTGAGAAGATGGTTCGTACCTTTTATCCTTTGGTTTTAAAAGATGAACTCTTAGGGCCTTTTTTTATCAGAGCCTTTGGTAATGATATCAAAAATGATAAGTGGTATGAACATCTTCGTACCTTAGATAATTTTTGGCTCTTAATGATGACAGGTGAGCGAAATGGTTATTGGGGTGATCCTTTTCCACCTCATGCCTTTTTGGGAGATCTCTCAAGAGAAACCTTTGAACGTTGGTTAGAGATCTTTCATGGGGTTGTCAGTTCGCTTTTCATACCTGAGATAGCAACTAAGTTTCATGATAAGGCCTCGGTACTTGCTGAACAGTTTATGGAAAACTTGCATGATGAAGATGATGAATGACAGGAGAGCATATGCCTTATGAGAGTGTGACGAGAGAAAATATAGAAACTATGGTGTTTGACTTTTACGGTATCGTACTTAAAGATGAGATGTTAGCACCTTTTTTTATTAAAGCCTTAGGTGAAAATCTAGAGGGTGGAAAGTGGCATGAACACCTTGGAACATTGAAAGATTTTTGGGTCTTAATGATGACAGGTAAGGCAGGTTATAGAGGGGATCCTTTTCCTGCGCATGCCTTCTTAGGTGCCTTAACACGTGAAACCTTTGAAAGATGGCTAATGCTCTTTAAGGAGGTCGTTTACAGACTCTATACTCCTGAGATAGCGCAGAGGTTTTATCAGAAGGCAGACATCTTAGCAGAGCAGTTTATTGATAACCTAGGCTTAGATGAAGATGATGACTGGTAGGGTCAAAATTACAAAGAAAAAGAAGGAAAAAGATGAGTGAACAAGCAAAAATTTTAGCACAGATGTATGAGCTAATTACTAATATTTTAAAAACAGGTCAGGCCTCTGAAGAAGAAGGCAAAAGAATTGATGAACTTGAAGAGATGTTGCTTCAACAAAAGTGTTATGAGAAGGTGGATAATGCTGAATCAGACTACTTAGGTGAGGAGATTGCACGTCTGTTTTTTAATGAGAAGTATGAAGAGGCTGTGAATAAACTGTATGAAAATGCAATTTCGCCTGAAGACTTTTTTGCCTTTGCAGAGTACCATTTTGATGAGGAAGAGGATGAAGAGAATTTAGAGCTTTTTACACAGGCATTTATGGTAAAAGTTAAAACAGACTACGAAGCAAAATAAGTCTATGTGGCTATCTTTAGCCTGAGATAAGATAAAAAATCAGTTTATTTGTTTAATTATATATTTTAACGGACATGCTAGAATACGAAAATTATTTGAGGAGAACTTTATAAACAACTCCTTACTAACACTATTGGGATTATAAAGATGGAAGATAAACAAGACAAACGCTACTTTGAATTGCAGATGAAAGAGCTTAAAGAAGCGCATGCTGATAAGCAAGAAGAGAACACAACTGTCGCTAAAAAAGACAATAAAACCTTTAATGCTAAAAACATAGAGATTGCTAAGATGTATGAAGATGCAGCGGAGTATGAAGAAGATCTTAAAGGCTTTGAAGAGGAGCTTGAGATTGTCAAAACGACCGCGCTTGAAGAGATTGCTGCTGCACTTGATAAGGCCTTTCCTGAAGAAGAGAGAGATTATGCAAATGAGTTAGATGTGCTTGTGCAAGCGGGATGGACGCAGTACGTAGAAGTCGACAAAACACACCCTCAAGAGCAGTTAGAACTGATTAAGACCTGTAAGTTTGGCGAGATTGTAGAAAAACTAAAAGAGGCTTATCCTGAACATGAGGGAGACTTCGAAGAAGAGGTACGTGCTCCTCTTATAAAACGTTGGGAAGGGCTTGTTGCCATAAAAAAAGAGCATATTGCTCAAGAGTTAGCGGATATTAAAACAACAGGACTCAAACCTAAGTACGTTAAGCGTATTTATCAGCAGTATCACGGTCTTATCTAAGGGTTAAACCCCTTTATATTCCCTCAAAACTCACTTCATCTAAGGAGAATGCTGCAAGCTTCTCTTGTATCCAATGGTGAAGGTCTGAGTTTTCATCCACCACAAAATAGAGTGAACCCCCATCTTCGTCATTATTTATTAAGACACCATTATCACTTTGACTCGCCCAAATGCTAGTGTTAGCGTACTCATTAAAGGTTTTTGACGCAACAAAGCTTTGCAGGGTAATCTCTTTTTCTAAAGAGTAAAAAAGAAAGCGTTTTGCAGATACATCTTCTATCTTTACTGGGCTTGATGAGCTAAGGTGATAAAGGTTTAGACTAAAGTGTTCTAAAAGCTCAGAGATAAAAGCCTTTGACCAACTAAGCACTTGTTTCATGCATTTAGAGGTTGCAGGGTCTAGGTTGTCTCTATCAAGATATGAGGTGTTATAGTCTTTACAGATATTACTATAATCAACGCCTATGCTTATCTTTTTCATTAGGCCTCTTTAATGATTTTAACCTCGTCGCCAACCGCTACGGCGCCATATTCAACAGGATTGATAAGAATACCACGGTTCCCATGGATAAGTTCTGGAAGTTCAGGTGCGATAGCATAAAGGTAACGATACGCTTCACATGGTCCTTGTACCTCAAAGAGTGTCTCTCCAAGTTCGATGATAGAGCCGGCTTTAAGATGGTTAAGGTCGATATCAACATAAATATCTTCCATTAAAAGACCTTTTTCAATCACAAGCTCAGCATCTTCTACAATGTCATAACTCTTTTTTGAAACCAGTACGAGGGGTTGGTCATTTCCATTATCGTAATCTCTACTACCAACGATACCATTATCATCACAGTCGAAGTCTTCGACAATCATACGGTGACCTGCACGTACCATATCTGGCATTGTCATATAAAGAGTGAGTACTTTTCCACTTGTCATTTTTTATCCTTAATCATAATTATAAAATTTTCGCGATAATAGCATAAGTTTTCCATACTCTTATCACATTTTTGAAGTAAGAAAATAAATTAATTTTCTTCTATTGTTAGCTCTGAGGCTATGATATATAATGGGGCACTATTAACATGAAGCATAGCTGTTCCATGCCCTGTTGCAAACCCGTATAAGCCATTTTCTTCGATCAATGTAATTCCATCTCCCATATCTAAAAAAGAGAGAACGTCATTGACTAATATTTTTGAAGCAGTAATTCCACTAAAGGTAAGTTTAATGGTATTTTGATCTTCTCCATTTTCATCGAGTACGACAAGAGTAACAATTTTTGAGCCATCTTCACGTTGTTCAATATGACGTATTTGTTCATATTTAAAGTGGTTGTATTTTTGTAATAGAGCATTGATTTCTTGCATTATTATCCTTTTTGGAATTATACCATTTAAAGCTAATACAAAAGTCCGAGTTTATGCTTATGTTAAGAGGTAAGATAGGTTTAATTTTCTTAAATATTTTTTCTTATACATTAAGCTGGCTGAAGATTTAAGTGATTAATCGCTACAATTCGCCAATTGATTAAATGAAACTACAAAGGTAATATATGTCAGATCAAAACCCCTTACTCTTGGCGCAAGACCCGAACACATCTGCTGAAATATTAGATAAATTAAGTGAAGATGAAAACCCATTTGTACGCGTACGCGTTGCAGCACATGCAAACATCTCTGAAGAGACTTTGGTAAAGCTAAGTAAAGATGAAACACCTTTAGTACAGCAGTTTGTTGCTGAGCACGTAAAGACACCAGCAGCTACCTTAATTGAGCTCAATAAAAACAGTGATCTTGCTTATTGGGTGGCAGGTAATCCAAATACACCTATAGACATATTGTGTAATTTTAGTAATCACGAAAATGAAAATGTGAGATCATCTCTTTCGGTTAATCCAAGTACGCCTGTACATGTCTTAAGTAAATTACTCAAAGATGTAGATGAGGGCGTGAGAGAAGCTGTTAAAAAAAATCCAAATACACCTGAAGACGCTGCGGAATAAGTCTTATTAAAACTTGCTCAATATCTTAAAAAGGTATTGGGATAGAGTTTCGATGAAAATTACACTTGTTATTTGAGTTGGTTAAATTTAAAGGATTTAGAGTTTATTTTTTTGAGAAAGTGGTGCGGATGAGAGGACTTGAACCTCCACGCCTTGCGGCACTAGATCCTAAGTCTAGCGTGTATACCAATTTCACCACATCCGCATGTGATTGTTAAAAAGAATAGTATTGTTAAAAGTGCTTTATGAGAATGGTGCGGATGAGAGGACTTGAACCTCCACGCCTTGCGGCACTAGATCCTAAGTCTAGCGTGTATACCAATTTCACCACATCCGCGTCTATAAAACACTGTTAACAATACTAAAAGTGGTACGCCCTAAAGGATTCGAACCTTTGACCTACGCCTTAGAAGGGCGTTGCTCTATCCAGCTGAGCTAAGAGCGCACGTGTTAAGCCTAAACTTAATGGTGCGCCCGACAGGATTCGAACCTGTAACCAACGGATTCGAAGTCCGTTACTCTATCCAGTTGAGCCACGGGCGCGTAAATAGTGACTTATTAAAAAACTTTTTCAAAAAGTCTTTAAATAAATCGATTTCAAGATTTCTAAATTGTATAAATGGGGTGGGATACGGGATTCGAACCCGCGACCCCCGGCACCACAAACCAGTGCTCTAACCAGCTGAGCTAATCCCACCATGTGATATAAAAGTCAAAAATTTTGAAAAGAAACATTTTTAAGAAAATGAATAAAAAGTGGTCGGGGCGAAAGGACTCGAACCTTCGACCCCCTGGTCCCAAACCAGGTACTCTAACCATACTGAGCTACGCCCCGACACTTGTTCAACAATGTAAATTGATGAGGCGAAATTATATACAAAAGGGTCTGTAATGTCAATAGATTTTAAAAGAAATATACAAATACATCTTGAATCAATTTTATTTAACATCATTTGAGTATAATCAAACATTATTTTTGGAGAATTTTATAGATGAAGATAGCACGTTTTTCGCGTTTGGGTTTTATTTTGGCAGCAGCAGGTTCGGCCGTTGGGTTGGGTAATATTTGGAAGTTTCCTTATATCGCTGGTGAGAATGGGGGAGGTGCTTTTGTTCTTGTTTATCTTGTAACCGTTTTAATCATAGGCTTTTCGGTGATGATAGCGGAGATGCTTATTGGTTACTTAGGACGCTTGGATGCAGTAGGTTCTTTTGAGAAGTTAGCACCACGAGACAAGGGGGCTTGGAAACTTGCTGGGTTTATGGGGGTGACGGGTTTATTAATCTTAACCTTTTATTCAGTGGTCATAGGATGGATTTTTCATTATATAGGGGTTGCCATTATGGACTTGCCTGCGTCTGTTCAAGAAGCTGAAACAAGTTTTACCCATCTTTTAAAGTCAGACATTGGTACACAGCTTTTTTATCATACCTTGGCCTTTTTAGCGATTATAACGGTGGTGATTAAAGGGATTAAAAGTGGTATTGAAAAGCTTAACTACCTTTTGATGCCTACGCTTGTGGCCATGCTTTTTGGAATGTTTGTGTATGCACTTAATTTGGATGGGTTTACGCAAGCATGGGAATTCATGTTTGTGGCTGACTGGAGTAAGATTAATTCAGAAGCACTGGTTACAGCAGTTGGGCATGCTTTTTTTACACTCTCTTTAGGGATGGCATCGATTTTAACCTATTCGGCTTCTCTGCCTAAGCAGGTCAACTTAACACGTACCTCTTTAATCATTGTTGGCTTAGACACAGGAATCGCACTCATTGCAGGCTTGATTTTGTTTACCTTTTTATTTCAGTATGGGGCAGAACCATCAAAAGGGCCAGGTTTAGTGTTTATCTCTTTGCCTGCTGTCTTTTATGAGATGGGTGGTTTGGGAGCTTTTTTAGCCCTTCTCTTTTTTATAGGGCTTGCTTTTGCGGGATTAACATCGGCAGTTTCACTTCTTGAACCTATGGTTCAATACCTTATAGATAGGTATAAATATACTCGTTTAAAAGCGACACTATTTTCGGGTGGGTTTTTCTATGTGGTAGGTATCTTTGCACTCTTAGCTAATACAGAGGCTTATTCGGATTTGCTTAGCTTTGGCTCTAAAAATTTGTTTGATTGGTTAGACTTTATTACGGCTTCCGTCTTGTTACCACTGGGTGGACTTGTAATGGCCATCTTTGTCGGTTTTATAATTCCACGTGAGCAGGTGCGTTCAGCTCTTAGTGGCTCTATGAATGATATAGGGTTTACTCTTTGGTATTTTGTCGTAAGATTTATTGTGCCACCAGCACTGTTTATTGTAATGTTGAATCTTTTAAATATATTTTAGAAAGTTTAAAGAGGGGAGCACTACCTAGGTAGTGCTAAAGGATTAGAATTGAATCATTCCATCTACTGGAGATGAAGCTGTTGCATAAGGACGCTTCGGAATTCTACCCGATAAGTAAGACATACGACCCGCTTGAACTGCATGTTTCATTGCCTCAGCCATAATCATTGGGTTTTGAGCTTGTGCAATAGCTGTGTTTGTTAGTACACCTTCTGCACCAAGTTCCATCGCATAAGTTGCATCAGAAGCACAACCAATTCCCGCATCAACAATAACAGGCACCGAAATCGCTTCTCTAACAAAAACAATGTTATAAGGATTTTGAACACCAAGTCCAGAACCAATAGGTGCCGCAAGAGGCATAACCGCGTGAGCACCAGCATCTTCTAAACGCTTAGCCATGATTGGGTCATCAGAAGTATACGCCATGATAGTAAAACCATCTTTAGCCAGAACCTTACAGGCTTCAATCGTTTCTAAAACATCAGGGTAAAGTGTTTTTTGTGTATCACCAATGACTTCAAGCTTGATAAGATCAATTCCTGTTGCTTCACGTGTTAAACGAAAAAGTGTGATGGCTTCTTCTGCTGTTGTACAACCTGCAGAGTTTGGAAGAAATTTAACATTAGTCCCTTTAAAGGTATCTCGTAAGTTTTCTTTGTTGGGATCAGTAATGTTAAGACGACGAACCGCAACCGTAATAAGCTCAGAACCTGAAGCGAGTGTAGCAGCTTTGGTTGTCTCAAATGAGTCATATTTACCTGAACCAACGATAAGTCTTGAACCTAGTTCATATTTTCCGATTTTTAAGATATTATCCATAGTGTTTCCTTCTTTATCTTACTCAAAAAGTTTTATTGGTGGGGTTATAGCACAGAGTTTCTAATATCTTATTGAAGTAATTGTATTACCGTTTGTGGTAAAAGCTCATATTCAAGTAAATGGATGCGATTTTTATAAGAGTCAAAAGGCTCATCTGGGATACGGTGCAGTTCTTTTTGTGCAATAATCGCTCCACTGTCAAGTTCAGCACTTACCCAATGCACTGAGATTCCTGCAGGTTTATCAGGATACTCAAAACTCTGCTCAATCGCCTTGGCGCCTTTAAAATGAGGGAGTATAGAAGGGTGGAGGTTAATAGCTTTGACATTGTCTGTAAAAATGGGGGTTAAAATACGCATAAAACCAGCAAGAACAACAAGGTCAGGTTTATAGTAGTCGATGATATTCACCAATGCTTGATCAAAGCTCTCTCTGGAGTCGTAATCTTGATGCTTAATGATGTGTACAGGAATATCATGTGCCTTGACTTTCTCAATGCCTTTGGCATCTTCTTTGTTAGTAATTGTAGCGCAGACGGTGATGTTTTCGTGGGGTGCTACCTCTTGGATGATACGCTGCATATTGTTACCTGCACCGCTAAAAAGAATAACTATTTTTTTCATGATAGAGTTGATAAACCTTTGATAATATCCTCCGGTATGAGGGCATAAGAGTTTTTATCACTTGCCTCAGCTGCAAGGGTTTGGGCTAAGGAGGCTTGAATGGCAGACTCTAAGCTTGAGTAGCCTTGAGAAAGTAAGGCACCACAAAGTCCTGCTAATACATCACCACTCCCACCTTTTGCCAAACGTGAACTTCCATGAGGGTTGATAAAAAAACTTTTATTTTTTGCAATGATAGTATTTGCACCCTTAAGAACAAGTGTGAGGTTGGGATATTGTAAGCAAAATTTCTCAACATAAGCAAATCGATTATCTTGAAGTTCTTGGACGCTGATATCGGCGAGTTTACAACTCTTAAGGATATGAACAAACTCTTTAGGATGGGGGGTGATGATAATATCTCTGTGAAAAAGATCATAAGCAATAGAATGATAAAAGATATCCGCATCTAAGACACAAGGGATGTTTTGAGCAAAGAATGTAGAAAGTCTATCTCGTTGAAAGTTTCGTCCTAAACCCATGCCACACGCAATGGCCGTTGTGTTACTTGGAAGTTGTTCATCTTGCATTAGGCTATAAGGCAGGGCAGTAATCTTCTCGCCAACTAAACTGACTAAGCCTGCTCCATAAGCAAGGGCTGAAAGAGCGGAGATGATAGCGGCACCCTCTTTTTCACCATGAATGACACTGAGGTGCCCATAACTCCCTTTATGGGTGTTGGCTTTATTACGAAAAGGTGGAAGTAGATCTTCTTTGTCTAAAAGTTTCCAGTTGGATTTTTTCTCATATAGACTAGGATGTAGACCTAAATCACACCGTATCACTTTTCCGACATTTTCTTTGGCCTTATCTGAATAAAGGGCACGCTTAAGCGCACCCATGGTAAGGGTGACGTCGGCGACAAAGGCATGTTTATACAGATGCCCTTCTTTATTTAAACCTGAGGGCATATCGCAGGCAATTTTAAAGCCATTAAAAAGATTGAGCTGCTCTAATAATGAAGCACTTGCTTGGTCGATATCTCTATTTAGCCCTGAGCCAAAAAGGGCATCGACAATAATATCAGCATCTTCAAGTTGCTCAGTTGACTCAAGTCCAAGGGCCTCTACCCGTTTTAATTGCATCTGTCCTATAGGGGTAGAAGGCGTACTGTGAAGATAGAGTCTGATGTCAAAATGCTGAAAGAGTAAGCGTGCTAGTGTAATTCCATCAGCGCCATTATTACCTGAACCACAGACAATTAAGATGGTTCGTGCCTGTGCATGTTCTTTATGAATGTATTGTGCTATGCCATTAGCAGCATGTTCCATTAAGATATCTTCACTAAGATGAAATTCTTCATAACAACGTTTATCTAAGCTATCCACTTCATAAAAAAGATTTTGCACAGTGACCTCCTTACTCTTTATCTTGTTATTATAACAGAGCTTTAATAGCTTTTCTCTCTATCAGTTTTTTTGAAGATTTAAAGCATAATAATTTATTTTACTTATATATGATAATACTATATAATCTGATAATCAAAATTGAAAATATTTTCGATCAAATAAGGATGCACAATGCCATTTAGTAAAGAAAAAAGAAAGGGAACCTTTAGCGGTATCGTTTTTGTTGCACTTGTTGCAGCAGCAGCGACCTATATTGCTGAATTAGCTCCCATCGCAAAACTGGGGATTTCTCCTTTAGTTGTGGGTATCGTTATTGGTATCTTCTATGCCAATACCTTACATAATAAGTTCCCAGCTGAGTGGGAGAGTGGGATTGTCTTTTCGGGGAAAAAGATCTTACGTTTTGCCATTGTATTTTATGGTTTTCGTATCACATTCCAGCAGATCGCTGAGGTAGGAATCGAAGGATTCATGGTCTCATTGTTAGTACTTTCATCAACGATGGTGGTGGGTATATTTTTAGGAACTAAACTCTTTGGTATGGACAGAGATACTTCTATCCTAACGGCTTCAGGAGCTTCAGTATGTGGAGCAGCGGCTGTTTTAGCAACAGAACCAGTCCTTAAAGCAGAAGAGCATAAAACTGCTATTGCTGTTTCTATGGTTGTTCTTTTTGGAACAATCTCTATGTTCTTATACCCAGTACTTTATGCTGCTATTATTGAACCAGCAACAGGTTTTTTACATATGAGCCCATCTACCTTTGGTATGTATGTGGGTGGTACGATTCATGAAGTTGCCCAAGTGGTTGCGGTTCCTGCTTCTGTTCCAGGTGCTTCTGAATCTATGGCAAACACGGCGGTAATTGTGAAAATGACCAGAGTTATTATGATTGCTCCTATGTTGATTGTCTTAGGTTTAGTGCTCTCAGTGCTGGCTAAAAAAGAGGGGAAATCAGGTGGGAAACTTCAACTTGTTATTCCTTGGTTCGCAGTTTATTTTGTGGGTATGGCAGGGATTAATTCACTGATTCATAACTATACAGCGACAGCAGGTGAAGATATCGCAAGTATGATTAATGCGACGATTGCTAACATTAACGTCATTGATACTTTCTTACTGACTATGGCGATGACAGCCCTTGGTATGGGAACACGTTTTGCCAAGTTTAAAGGTTTAGGTTTAGCCCCAATCTACACTGCAGGTGGTATGTTTGTATGGTTAGTTGTAGGCGGTTTTATTATCACTCAATGGGTGGTTGCAACGTTTTAAATATAGACTAGAGGCACTTTGCTTCTAGGACACCCTTTTCTTATCTATACCCCCTTTTTGAAGTTATACAAATTTCGTTTTAACTGTTCATTATTTTTAAAGTGATATAGTATTTTTATGCTTGATTTATCTAATGTTCAAAAAACTCAGTATGAATATAAACGTGAGAGAGAACGCAAGGTCAATGAGATGCGCCGTCTGATTGCCTCGTGGTCTAAAAAAGAGCTTCTGTCATATATCTATAATCATAATAAAAAATACCCCGTTACAGATGCCGGGATGAGTGCTATTATTGAACGTTTTATCCATACGGATGAACTTAAACTTGACACCTTAGCAGAAGATTTAAAAATGGGTTTTGACATTGTCTTAGCGATATGTCGAAATAAGAAAATCTACCATCAAACGACGGATCTTGTCTTAGAGTTTACGCAGTATTATAAAGAAGTCATTAAATATTATGATAGACAATCTGCACAGACCTACTACCATAAACTTGCGCATGCTTATGAAAAAAGTGTTAACATGGTCAATAAAAAGTTAGAGATAGAACAAGAGATGCGGGTGAAGTACTAAGCCTTAGCGCCGTCGATACGAAAGGGCCTCTAAGAGATGGGCTTTTTGGATTGTTTCACATAGGGCAAGGTCTGCTATGGTGCGTGCCACCTTTAAAACCTTGTTAACAGATCTAAAACTAAGTCCAAAGTTCTCACTGGCTTGCCTTAGCAACTCTTGAAGCTCATCATTTATAGGACAAAAAATAGAGACTTCTTCGTCTTTTAGTTTTCCATTTGCCTCACTTTGTTGACGGGCCTCTTTCATCTGTAAGGCAGAAAAAACAGCCTTATGCATTTGCTCTGAACTAATAGTAGCCTTATCATCACTACTAACGGCTTGCATCTGTACATTCAGGTCGATACGATCTAAAAAAGGCTCAGAGAGACGGTTCTTATAGCGTTGCAGTTCAAGGTCGCTGCATCTACATGACTTGTGCGTATGCAAGAGGTTTCCACAAGGACAAGGATTCATTGCCGCGAGAAAGATAATATCAGTAGGGTATTCTATTTTAGTATTAACACGTGAAATCATAATACGTCTGTCTTCAAGAGGCTCTCTTAAGGCTTCTAAAACATTTTTAGAGAAGTGAGGCAACTCATCAAAAAATAAGATACCTCCATGGGCAAGTCCTATCTCGCCTATGCGTGAACTGATGGAGCCTCTGACATTTCCATTAAAAACTGCTACTCTAATCAATAATAAGACTGAAAATGGATTAATTATGATTGGAAATTTCATTATAGAAAATGCAACTGTTACTTTTAATGATGCTACAAAATATGGTTTTAATAGTAAAAAATGCCACAAAATTAACAGGCCATATGTTTTTACAGTAGCATATGAAAATGATGGATATATCTTGCTTCAAGGCATACAAGGTTTTGAAACAAAAGAGGTGATAGAACCAAAGTCATTAAAAGAGTATGAAGAGGGCTTGAGCAATCCTGTTAATCCTTATTTCTTAGATCCTTATGGAGATATATTTGATTATTTGGAATTAAGTGAATTAGATTTAATTGGCTACTACCAAAATGTTCACGATGAACAAGTAAAACATAAATATCAAGAGAATGAGAAATTTGATATTTCATTATTTAAAAAAGACAATAATGTATGGAATGAGATAGAACTAAAGTTAGATGAACTTTACCAAAAAAGGTTGCAAAGATGGGATTACTTAGGTTGTGGAATTGTGTCGAAAGAGTGATAGATGCCAGTTCGTAAGATTAAGAAAAATTATCGGTCTGTCACTGGTGTTTTTTATAGTCATAAGAACAATCAACATATTGCATTTGAATCGACGTTAGAAAGAGATTTCTTTTTATTGCTTGAGTTTGATAGTATGGTCGACGCTTATGAAGAACAACCCATCGAACTACAATACTTCTACCTGAATAAAAAAATAAGATATACACCTGATTGTATCGTCCACTATATAAATCCAAACAAACCCCCCTGTATATATGAAATTAAGTATTCTGATGAGATCAAAGATAAAAAAGTTTTTCTAAAACAAAAGTTTGATCAGATAGAACAATACCTATATGACAATGATATGGACTTTAAATTGTTTACGGAGTTAGACATCCGTACTCAGCGACTTGAGAATATAAAATATTTATATAAGTTTGCAAGTATAGACAAAAATGAAGCATATATTGAGCGCATAGAAAACTTATTTAAAGGTGAAGAAAATCTGACTTTTTTAGAGTTATTGAAAAAGTGTTCTGAAGATAAATATGAACAAGCCACATTTACACCATATATATGGAATATGATTTATTTGAGGCTTTTATATGTTGACATGGATCAGGTTATTACTAATAATTCAGTATTAAGGCTAAATCATGGAAATGATTGATTTTTCAAAAGGTTCAATAGTTTACTATCAGGGTAAAGAGTTCGAGATAAAGAAACAGGTTGATATGTCTCATGTTCTTGCCAAGGATCTTAAGACGTATAAAGAAACACTTCTTCCAATAGCGAATATAGTTAAAGATATTCCAATAAAGGTTGAGGATAGGATTGAAGATATCTCTGAGACTGATTGGCAAGAAGCTAAAGAACGATTGGAAGTGATCAAGCCCATATTAGAAAAGGATTTTGGGAAAAAAGAGATAATAAAGATAGCAAAAAAACGTAATATACATTATACGACTATCTATAGATGGCTTAAAAAGTACAACAATACTGGATTATTACAGTCATTAGTCCCAAGTAGAAAGAATAGAGGGCCAAAAGGTCATATTAAAATTGATCAAGAAGCCGAACTAATTATGAAACATGCAATTGATACATTGTATCTTGATAAGCAAAAGCTACCTGTACGTGCTGTATATAGAGAAGTGGTTAAGCGTTGTAAAAATGCCAAGGTTGAACCGCCACATGAGAATACTCTCAGAAAACGTATTAAACAACTTTCGCATGAACAAGTCGTTGCAAAACGAGAGAGCCGGCAAATAGCAGACAGAAAGTATAGAAATACAGATGGTATGTTTCCAGAAGGGATATTCCCTTTAGATGTCATTCAAATAGATCATACACCAATGGATATTATTTTAGTCGATGAAGTAGAGCGAAAACCTATAGGCCGTCCTTATTTAACATTAGCTATTGATGTTTATAGTCGGATGGTAGTGGGATTTTATATTGCTCTTGAGGCACCAAGTTATTTTAGTGTGAGTCAATGTTTGTCCAATGCAATATTAACGAAAGAAAGATATCTTCAACATATTGGTATTGAAGGAGAATGGAAAGTTTGGGGATTCCCAAGGTCATTAAGTTTAGATAATGGTGCAGATTTTAGATCCAAAGAACTTCAAAGGTTTTGTGAACAGTATGGAATAACTATTTCATGGAGACCAGTAGCACGACCCCAGTTCGGTGGACATATTGAGCGTTTGATAGGTACTTCCATGAAACAGGTTCATACACTTCCTGGTACGACACGTTCAAATATTCAAGAACGTGGACAGTATAACTCCGATAAAGAGTCGGCATTGACGCTAAACGAATTGGAAAAGTGGATTGCAGAGTTCTTCGTTAATATCTATCACAATCGAATACATAATTCTTTGAATAAAACTCCCATAGACAAGTTCGAAGAAGGTGTATTTGGAAGCGAAAAATATCCTGGAACAGGTATACCGGCGCAGGTGTCTGATGAAACTAAACTTGGTATTGAACTATTGCCAACTATTGAACGCACTGTTCAACAACATGGTGTTAGAGTAGATAATATTACCTATTACGCAGATGTTTTAAGACGATGGATAAAATCAATTAATGAAGATACAAGGAGACCTAGGAAGTTTGTATTTAAACGTAACCCAAGAGACATCAGTACAATTTACTTTTATGATCCAGAGATTAAGGAGTATTTTCCTATCCCTTATCGGAATATCAGTTATCCACCTATTTCTCTTTGGGAGTTAAATGAAATTACTCGACGATTAAAAGAGAAAAGTTTAGAGAAATATGATGAAGTAGCTATTTTTGAAGCGTACGAACGTATGGATAAGATTAAAGAAGAAGCACAAATTTCAACACGTGCTAGCCGAAGAAAATCTTCTGCAAATAAAGCACACAAAAAGAGAAATGAGAGTTTAGATACTTCCATTAAAAAAACTACTAAAATTAATGAAAGTGAATTTGATACCCTATTTGAAAACATAGAAGCGTTCGATGATATTGAAATCTATAAGAAGGATAATGATGAGTAGTGACGCGCATTTGAGTAATCTACATCCCTCAGTGGTAGATATTCTTGATAAATCAGATAATGAAAGACTTGAATTTTTATATGAAGATAAATGGATTGGATATCCAAAGGCTAAAGAGGCTATTTCTCAACTTGAAAAATTGTTACATATGCCGAAGAAGCTTCGTATGCCAAATATGTTGCTTTATGGCGAAACCAATAATGGCAAAAGTTCTGTAATTAAACAGTTTTACATTAAACACTCCATTAATGATAAAGATGAATCTTTAGACATTCCAATTATTAGTGTGCAGGCCCCGGATGGTCCGGATTTGAGTACTTTTTATAGTGATATTCTATATGAAATGATGGTTCCATTTGCGACAACGACTAAAAAAGGTAAAAAATTACAGCAGATACATCATTATTTTGAGAAGACTGGTGTACGAATGTTAATAGTTGACGAGATTCATAACATTCTAAGTGGTACAGTATCCAAACAAACTGAGTTTATGAATGCATTAAAAAACTTGAATAACAGTTTACAAATTCCTATTATCCTTGTAGGTATTAAAGACGCGTTGAGAGCGACAAGTACAAATTCTCAAATTAAGAATCGTTTTCCACCATTTCATCTTCCTCAGTGGAAAATCGACCAAGACTATTTGAGTCTGTTGGCCAGTATGGAAAAGCTTTTACCTCTTAAAAATGCTTCTAATTTAGCTAAAAAAAAAGAGTTGGCATTAGAAATATATAATCAAACTAATGGATATATCGGTGAAATTATTACTTTGATTACGCTAGCAACAGAAAAAGCCATTGAAACAAAATCAGAATGTATATCATTGATAGAATTAAAAAACAGTGGTTATGTAAAAAGTTCAGAAAAGTATTAATGATATCTCATATCACTAAGTTTTTAGATCTTTCTGATAAGCCTTTTGTGATACATCCTCACCCTATGAAAGAGGAATTACTAAGCTCTTGGCTAATAAGAGTTTCTATAGCCCATGATACCCTACCTTGGTCTTTTATGAACATGCATTTTCCAGAGTATCACAACATCTCATTCTCAAGGGACATTGATGTGTGGGCACCGGAAGATATGCTGAGAAAGCTTTCTATAAAAAGTCATTTTACATACGAACAACTATATTCGCTAACTCTTAGAAGCTACATAGGTGACATCCTTCCAATATTTAATCCATCCGGAAACAATCAATATTTTTCATATATTAAAGTGAGGGGAAGATCTAATAAATTGTATGGACAAAAATATTGTCCAATATGTTTATCAAAGGATGAAACTCCATATTTTAGAAAGCAATGGCGCCTAGTATGTATTACTGAGTGCATAGATCATAAAACTGTTTTGTATGATAGGTGCCAAAAATGTAAAAAACCAATTTCAATTTATAAGTTTAATAAGAAGAATGAAGGATTTACACGATGTTGGAACTGTGGAAATAGGCTATACTAATTAAGAGCTTTGATGCTAAAAATTTTTATCACCATGCCTATTATAATTTGCAAAGACATGTTTTATACAGTAGCTTGTGTGATTATATATTTTTATTGATATTGACTAAACCAATGTAGGAGAGACACCTGAATGAATAAAGCACTTTTGAGAGAAGCACTTAAATTCGAACATGAAAAGCCAGTGTATAGTAGTATTGAAAAGTTGTATAAAAGAGCTAAGTCATATCAAACAGAGAATGATTGTATTTTTATTAAAGCCAAATATAGAAGCAGGGCAACCATACTTAATGAGAGATTGTTTTTTGAATTTATCACTGAAGATATACTAGATAATGGATTAGTAGAAAGTTTTGAAGACATACGAAAAATATTAAATGCTCGTTCAAGAAAAGAAAATATAGAGGCAACTGGAGACAGCAAAAGTAGTTATATAAAAGTATTTGATAGGGTCGTTGTTTTTCAGAGTTATGATAATGACCCTGTGCTTTATAAAGATATAGATAAGATCAAGATAGAAGAGAAGATTCTAGCAGTTGAAAATGGTGAGACATTTTTAGATATATATTCAATTATGTCGAAATTTGGATTCAATTACTTTGTGTATATAGGTGGATTTTCTAATAGTTTAACAAGAGAGTTTTTAAAAGACAAAAATGTTGTTTTCTATCTAGATTACGATATTGAAGCCATAAGGATTTATGATAGCTTTCAATGTAAAAGTAAGTCTTTCTTTAAACATCCAGATATTGAACAGTATTTTGAAAAATATCATAAAAAAAAGGGAAATCAATCACTTTTTTTAAAACAAAGGAAATCTCTTCCGGCAACACATCCTGAACTGCAATGGCTAATCAAACTTTTTGAAGACTATTGTATAGTTATTGAACATGAGGCTTTTATATGAAGCATCTTCAATTAATAAAACTGATTTATAACAACAGGCATATTATTGATGCTGCATTTAAAGGTGAAGAGATTCAAGAACTTCCTCCTGAACTTGTGGATGATGCCGCTATATTCCAAAAGGTTGCAAAACGCTATGAGTTAAGCGATAGTTATGTGCAGTTTGCAAATGCAATGCTCAAGAGAGTTGATGCAAACTATACTTTTGGTGACTACAATGAAGAAATAAAGCTCCTTGTTCGACATAAAAGTGACTACCTTGAGAGTGGTGATAAAAATATATTACAAAGAATTAAAGATCTCGCCAGAACTCTTTATAAAAAGATAGAGCAAAGAGATATTCTGATTAATGCGAGAATTAATGATATTGTTAACGACAATGAACTCAGTATTGATTTGATTATTAAAGACGCTATGGACGTTGATGAGCGCATTAGCGAGTTAATTGATGCCCATCATGAAAACATTAAAATTCTGGGTAGTGAACTGCGTGGGCTTGACGAAAGCCTTGATGAAATCTTAGTGGATATTGGGCTTGACATGCTTCCTTTTACAGAAAATATCCATGGGTACAATAAAAGATTAAGCGATTTCATTTTAAGGACTGAGAAACGCAAAGAACAAAACAAAAAGCTATCCGCAATTTCTAATAAGATAATGAATGAGAGAGATGATGAGATTAAGTCTTTATTACTGAGTAATCATCAACTGTATTTGCACACTATAAAAGAAGTGAAATCAGGTAATGTGAAGCATATTCCTAGCCAAGTCGAATTAAAGAAATCATCATTTGTTGATTTGCTTTATAAGTCACTAAAATTAGAAAAGACAGCAAGAAATGCTACAGTATACTCACCCTACACGACATCTGAGCAAGTGGAGGTAAAGGCCATAAGACTCACAATTATCCAAGACGACATTGAAAAAAATAGGCCGAGTGATGTCTATGAATACATCCTTGAACACCCAGAAATTACAAAATTCAAAGAAGATAATTTAGACATCATTTATGGTTTCAAGGCTTATTTGACAATTGTTCAGAACAATAGAGAGGAAATTGAGCTAATAGACAAAAAGTTTAATGAAAAAAATATAAAGGTAGCAAAATGGATATAGCAAAAGCATTCGATGTGTTATCCCAGGGAAAGATTATATCAAGCAACTCTTCGAAGTACAATGAATTAGCTAACATGTTGCTAACTGAGAGCTTCTTTGATGAAGTCAGCGAGGTGCTAAATCGTATTGGATACAGGCTTGTTGGAGAAAGTGGTTATTTTTATATGGCCAAGAAAAATAAACTCAATAGTTCAGAGCAGCAATCATTTATTAACAAAAACAGAGATTTGATTGTTGCCATTTCTTTTTTAAGACAGTTATATCCGAGGCTGGATAGAGGAAGTATGGTTTCCTATACAGGAACTGTTGCCAACTATTTAAATACCAAAAGAGATGATAGCAGCATCAGAGATAAACTTGTTTATTTTTCATGGATCAAAGATAAGGATGATGAGAAAAGTATGCTAGAACAACTTTTTAAGCATTTGGAAGACAAGAATATAATAGAAAAGGTGCAAGAAAGCAATACAGATAAATACAAAATTCTTGATGCCATTAACTATTATTTGTCTATTGTAGATTCAATTGAAGCAGGAGAACAATAATGCTTAGAAGAATGATATTAATAAACTCTGCTAATTTTCAAATCGCTGATATCGATCTGTCAAAGGATATCTTTTTTGTAGGGGATAATGCTGGTGGTAAAACAACAAGCACAAGAGCACTTCACTTCCTTTATAATGGTGACGGTCAAAAGCTTGGAATACCGCATAGTAAAGATTCCTTTTCTAAACACTATTTTCCTCATGATGATTCATATATCATTTATGTTTTTGATACTTTTTTTATATTCACATATAAGCGTCAAGATACTATTAAACGATGGTTTTCTAAGCAAGAATTTGATTTTGAAAAGATAATCAGAGAAGGGAAACTGAATGAGTTTAAAGCAATTGAAGCCTATATAAAATCTGCTCCACTTAAGTATAAGCCACAATCTATAGATGAGTACACTTCAATACTTTACGGAGGGAACAAACACTATCTTGATTTTGCCATTGCTAACATTAAGGAGCGTAAGATATTTCTTGATGTATTCAACATGATCTTCAATATTGATAAAGCAATCGTAACAGCGAAAGACATAAAAAAAGCTATTCAAAAATCGCTTGATAGAAAAGATGAAGCCTTGAGTATAGACTATGATGATTTTATTAGGAAGCTAAATAGTTTTTCAAGGGCGTATCATTTTTTTAAAATTTTTGATGGAAGTAGAACCCACCTTAAGAATGCTCTTGAAACGAAGGACAGCTTATTAAGACTTGAAAAGAGTACTGAGACACAACATAAGGCAATAAATTACAGGTATAGATTCGAATTAGCTGAATTCAACAAGCAAGAGGGATTTATCAGGGAGATTATCGATGAAATCAAATCACACAAAGACAGAATTGCTTCAATTAGAAATCATTATGACACTGGATTTGAGAAACGTTTGTCTGATAAACAAAATAAACAAAATAAAAAGGTTGCAAGATTAGAGGTGCTGGCTGAGAAATTCAATCCATTAGATATTGAGGAAAAGACTCTCCTTGCCAATAAGCATGACGGTATCAAGAAAGAATTGGATCTGAAAAAGTATAGCCTCCTGAAGTTAAAAGAGAAGCAAACATCTTCTCAAAAAGAGATAGCCAATGAAATTGAACAAATCGAATATAAAATAAAAACTACAATACCAAATGAGACCAGCCAAAATATCTACACGTTGTCCCAGATTGAAAAAACAACACATGCAAATGAGGTATTGGAAATTGAAAAAGAGTACATCGAGCAAGAAGATGAAATAAAAGATGAAATAAAAATTATCGATGAAAAAATTGGGGTATACGAAGATGAAAAGAATTCATTCGATTTAGAAGTTTCACAAAAGCAACAAGAATTAAACTCTCGATATGAAAACGAACTTAAACAGGTTAAAGCTAAAGAGGCTTCTCTTTTGGATAACAGCAATGAACTTACAAGACAAATCAACAAAACCAAAGATGATAAGCATCAGTATGAGCTTAAGTTTAAAGCACACAAAGAAAAATATATGAAACTCAGAAAAGAGAATGCGAAATTTCTTTTTTCTGAGAGAGCGGTACTCAACAATAAGATAGCCAATGCGAGAGCGATACTCAATCCTATTGAAAATAGTTTTAATGAATTTTTGTCTACTGAAGTTGATGGATGGGAGAAATATATTTACCCTATTATTGATAAGGACTTATTAAAAAAGTCATGTGATGAACTAAAGCCGGAGCTTATAGATGGCAAGGATGTGATAGGTTTTAAAGTGGACACCAGCAAGCTAGAAACTATTCCTACAAAAGATGAAGCTTTGGAAATTATCACCAAAGCAAAAGAGGATAAAAGAACGCTGCTCAAAAATGAAAAGGAAGTTTATAAAAAAGAAGTTTCTAAGCTTGATGAGGAAAAAAATGAGCTGGATGCAATTATCGGCTCCTTTGAAAAAAAGATTGAGAGTCTAATCTATGACAGAGCCCTTATTGAAGCATCGTTGGAAAAAATCTCTAATGGAAAACTTCAATTGTTTACAGCGATGCAAGAGAAACTTGAAGACTTGCAAAAGGAATACAAAGAAAAGAAAGAGAGAATAAAAAAGAAAATCACTTCTGCCAAAGCGGAGATTGAAAGCCACAAAAAGGATCTTCGTGAATTGCTTTCAGGAAAAAACAATGAAGTTAAGAAAAGCGCTGAAAGAAGAGACTTTAACATTGAAGTGATAGCGTCTAATGAAAAGAAAAAAGCAAAAGAAGAAATTGAAGTATTGAGAACAAAAATCGATGCACTTCAAAAAGACAAGAAGTCCATCAGCGAAGATGAAATGATTGCTAAGATTGAAGATGAAGTCCGCCCTATGGAAGATGGTTTATCCAAAGCAACCCAAGCGATTCAGTTTTTAGAAGAATATAAAGAAGAAAAAGAAGCTATATTGGGCTTGCCCGCCGAGGAGTTAACCCTTAATAAACTAAAGAGATTGTATGAAAGCAGAAAAGGTTTGATTAAAAAACTTGAAGGAATATTCTCAGATAAAATCAAGAAATCGACTGATAAAAAACAAGAACTGGAATTAAGGCTCAAAGAGTTTCAGAAGGGAACAAAAAAAGTGCAGGAAGAGTCCATTAAAATAGGTAATGAAGAGATTGAGACAGAAGAGTACCTTGTTGATTTAGTTAATGCCTATACTGATATTATCAGGGAATATAAAAACAAAAAGGCTAGATTTAGAGAACTGATTGACAGACTTAAAAAACTGGAAACATACTCAATTATAGAGCTTAATTTTAATACCGAAGATTTTGGAGATGTGGATAGTATAAATGAGCTTGAGAACATTATGGACAGCCTGAATGAGTTAAGTGATTTTGAGAAGCACAAATATGAAAGTGAAAAGAAAAGAAGCCATAACAGTTTTGATCTATTTTTACGGAATACGATACCTGGTAAGCTACAAAGCTTTGAGGATTTAGAGAATGAGTTTGAAAAAGCAAAATCATCAATCAACAGGTCTTTATCAAATGCTGATTTTGGTGTTATACGAGAGATTAAGTTGATCACAGACAGTTCTAAAAACAGAAATGATTCAATTGCAGCACTGCTCCAAGAGCTATCTAAAAAAGTTAACGACACTATTGGCCTATACTCCAACAAATCACTATTCTATCATGATGTTTCTAGGTCGGTTGGAAATATTGATGATATTCAAAGGATACTTGAAGAGATCAAGAAGAAAGGCTCTGGTGGCTCAATAAACTTGTTTGATACGATTGATTTATCAATGTCATATATCGAGAACGGGAAAAAAGTTGAAAATAAACTAAACATCAAGGATGAGAGTTCATCTGGAGGTAATATTCTGCTTAAAGTAGCTATAGCAATGGCTATCCTAAGTAGGTATTCTAGGAAAACAACCAAGGATACCCCATTCTTTTTGATAATCGATGAAGTCTCTAAGCTCCAAAGTAAAAATCAGAACCTTATTCATAGTTACATTAATGAAAATGGGTTCAAGACGCTCTTTATTACTCCTGATCCTGCCTACCCAGATCCAGAGAGAGCAATCTATTACACATTCAAAAACATCCAAAACGAAGGTGATGTACTTGAAATTAGACAGATGAATATAGTTTAACACACTATTTGGTGTGTTAATTCTATGGTAAAATACAAAAAGTAAAATTACACACCAAATAGTGTGTTGGGTATGGGAATGAAATGGGAATCAAAGAAGATATTGAAAATTTAGTTTTATTTGATAAAAAAAACATTTTGTCTGAAATAGATGAATTAAAAAAACAATTGAAGATAGAAAAACAATTTAATGGACTTGTTGAATTTATAGAGGATTTAGACTCAGTATATTTGAGGAATTTAAAACTTGAAACCAACGATGATGAGATAGTAAGCCAACTCAAGAGTAATGAAAATAAAAAATTAGAGTTATGGTGCTATATAAAAGGTAAAAAAAAGTATATAAAGAGCTTTGGAACGATTGGAAAAATTCAAGCAGATGAACTCAATAGTATTTTTAAGTTTGTTTGCTTGATTAGATTATTGAAAAATATGAATGAAGTTTCATTTTATGCTTCAAAATACCATATGCTTAATTCATAAAATATCAAAAAGATTGTTTTGTTTAAGTTGTTAGTAAATGTTTTGATAATCATTGAGCATACTTTGTAGCTTGTCACTCAATTCTTTAGGTGATTCAACTATAATATTAGGCATATATTGTAAGATCGTTGGGATAATTTCTCTAAATTCGGGATCAGTGATTTTTACTTCATAACGAATATATTCTACATTATTTATGGTTTCCATGTAATCTATTTTTTTCCAAGCACTAAAAAAAGTGGCTCTATCTATATATTCAGTAAATCGTTTAGAAACTAATAGTTCAACTGTTAGTTGAGGAGCATCTAAGCGAAAATATGCGTTCATAATGTTTTCTAATTTGTCATCTATATAATTAAAGTCATAATGAAATTTTTCATCTAAAAGCTCTAAACCTTTAATTTTAGACATTGAAAATGATTTTGTTCTTTTTGTTTTTGCATCTTCTCGTTCACAACTGTCTTCATATCCTAGGAGATACCAATAATACTCAATATAGATAACTTTGTAGGGAAAAACAACTCTATAAGTGTCATACATTTTAAATCTTATTTTCTTTTTTTCATCAATGGCACTATGAATTTGAGCGAATAATTGTTCCATGTCTTGAGTGATATTTTCAGATATATGCTGTTTAAATATAAAAGAGCTTGTTCTTTTTATATAGTTTTCAACGATTTTGGTATTCCATTTTTCTAAGCTTTTGCCTTGGCTGTTTTTATTTCGTAAAATGGCATTTAGTACAACAGCTTCTTCTGGTTTTAGGAGAGTCTTTTTGAGAAACCCAGGTTCAGTTACAACCCATTTACGGGAACTACCATCATATTTATAGCAATTGGGAAAAAAGTTGTCTCGTATATTTCGCAAGGGTACTTTTATAGAATCATTAGAAAGATTGTTCTTATTTGCGATATCTTTAATTGATATGGCAATACCATTAGACAAGTCTTTAAGTAACTTTGGAAGGAGTTCTTCTGCTTTCATGTACTACTCTTAATTAGTTAAGTTTTTTGTTTATTATACACTACCCTTAATAATTATATTTATCATAACACGAGATATACTCTATTAAACAAGGTATAAAGGGAGCTAAGATGCTAGTACAAGTAGGTGGAACAATGGGAGACAAATATCTGGAAGGTAAGATACCAAATATGAGATATGGTGAGTATAGATATTATCCACAAGACAATTTAAACATCATTGATTCGGAGGTTCGAGAAATATCAAAGAAAGTGTTCCAAAGGATTTTAACATGTTGCTTTCCAGACTATATGATAGATCCTGACCCAGATGATGGGGACTTGGTCGGAAGTGTTGGTAAACTTGAGTTGTCATCATCTGGTAAAGCTTATTATCATCCACTTGTTATTAATAAAGGGTATATATGTTTTAAAGAATCTACGCCAGAAGAGACCGGAACTCTTTTATATATACATAATGGTTATATATTGGCATATAAAGAGCGTCATTTATTTTCAAAGAATAATATGGCTAAATAATTGTTATTCTTCAATTTCTGCGTATGGTAATTCGAGGGCTTGAACATTACCTATTGCATTACCTGCTATTCCTTTAATAGAACCATACATACCAATTGTGTTATCCAATACTTTTTCAATTTGTTTTTCTCTTTGTTTCCAAATACGTTGCATAGACCTTTTTTCACTGTCAAGGTCACTTTGCATTTGAGTGAACCCTTCAACTATTGCTTCAATTTGCATTTTAAATTCATTACTAGTTAAAAAACTATATAGGAGACTCATTTTGTCCGTCTTATTTTCATCTGACTTTTTTGCATGATGAATTTCTATAATGCTTTCTCGCAGGACAGAAGATAAACCTTTAAACTCTTCAAAATCACATACCCATACGCCATCAACTAGACCCATTCTATCAAGTTCTTTTGGCATGACTTGAGTAACTAATATACCTATATCAGCACCTTTAATTCTCATGTCTGACTTGAATTTTTCAATCCAACTTCGTTGAAAATCTTTTGTTCTTTTACTTTCATAATATATTTTTCCACAATTCTGTATTTCTCTAGTATGAACTAGTTGTAAACAGTCTGCACCACGAGCACCTTTTTTGATTTCTTCAATCACATCAAATGGATATTTGTCTTGTAAATATTCTTCTATTGCTAGCTCTTGAACTTCTCCCTGTAATTGCATTGACCCTTGCTCTGCCTTACGCTGAGCCTCTTGAAGCTGATGCTTCAATTGCTCCATTTGCTCATCTTTTTGTCTAAATTTTAAAGCATTGGCTTCATCAGATATTTTTTGAATTTTTTCTTTTTCAAGCCGTAATCTTTCGTTTAATGCAATTTCAGTTTCAGATTTAATTCTAGATTCTATTTCATCCTTTTCTCGTTTTAATTTCGCTATTTCTGCTTTACTTATATTGAGCTCTTTTACTTGTTCTGATTTTTCATTAAGTTCTTTTTTTAGTAATTCAGTAGATGCAGCTTGTTCAGCCACAATTTGTTGTTTCAGCTCTATATGAAGCTTTTTCTTTTCTTCTATAACTTTTTGTGCGGTAGCTTTCTGTAATTCATGAGCGAATCTTTCCTCTTGATCTTTTATATGTGCTTCTTTCTCTTTTAACATGCGTTTAGCATTTTTGTATTCTTGTCGTTTTTGCTCCATTTCTTCTTGGAACTTCTTTTCATTGGCTACGTTTTTCTGTTTTAGTTCAGCTTCAACTTTTTGATAAAGTATTTGATCTATATCTATATTGCAATTACAGTTTGGACATTGGATTGTTGATGACATTTGAATACTCCATGAAATATTAATTTGATGAGAACAAAATTGCTCATATAAAACTATATAGTATCTAATGATAAAAAAAATTATTAGTAGATAAGGGGAAGTAGTTATAAGCTTGTAAAAAGCCTATAACTATAGAATGAGGAAATTAGCCTTTTATATTTCTTGGGTCGTTACCGTAAGAATTTTTAGCTCTTATTTTTCCATTTGTTCCATGGATGTACAGCTCAGAACCATTTTTCTTGGCCTGTGTTGTTGCTATATCAATACACTCTTTTTGTGTACTACAAACTTTGGAAGCTCTTTTACTACCGGCACTTTTAACTTGCCACTCATCACCATGAGGTGTAACATGAATACTATTTTGCATGTATTTCCTTTGAAGTTTTTTACTCTTGAAGTTTATTATATCTTCTGATAAAAATAAATATTATTGTGCAATGTTTGGGTTTTAAATATCATTGAGAACATTCAAAAGTCTTGTAGCCCATTTGCGAATTGATTCTTCAGTAATATTAGCTGGATGTTTGATTTTTTTGTAGTTAAAAGAATTAGGTGTGATTTTTTTTAGCCATGTGCCTGATTCCCGAACAAAATCGGTCATAATTTTCTCAATCAATGAGTCTGAAATTGGTGTATTATCATGCATTGCAATAATTAAAACAGACAAGCCCTCGACACGGCTATCTCTTTCGACATCAATAACACATGCGTATCTATTGTTAAGTTCGACATTAGTGTATGAATATGCCCTAGGTGTTTGATTGTCAGACATGAGTGCTTTCAACCATTTTTTTCGACTTCTATCATTACTAGGTTTTTGAGGACACATCAATTGATCGTTCACAGTATATTCAAAATCGTCATTAATGATTTGGGCCTCTTGTAACATTAATAAAAAGTCTTCAAGTCCAGGACGTTCTGTTGTATGCCAATCATCGGGCTCTTCAGTAGCACCTGTTTCAGTGTTAGCTTGTGCTGTTTCTAAATTACCAGAATATTCGGCTTCATTACTGCTTATATCAACTGATTGATCGACTTTCTCTGCCGTTTTATAGCTTTCAGCCTCTTCATCTACATCAAGAGATTTATAATCAATTTCTTTATCTCTTAATCCTATACGTCCATCTTCTCGTGGCTTTGATTTAACTTCAACATCTTCGTAAGAATGGTTTGGATTCTTGTTACTCATAAATTCCGTTACTTTTGCTTTGAACTTATTTTGTACTTTTCCAATTTGGACAAGCTTGTCATTAAACTTTTTATGTTCTCGGTAAATTGTAAGTGATTCAAAAGGATAATTGGAGTCTTCGGCAATAATTTCTAATACCAAGATTCGATTGTCTGAAAGTATTTTTCCTCGAAAACGAATATGCGTTGAACCATAAAACGGAAAAAATGCACTTAATACGGCCGTATTATATTGAGGAGTAAAGTTTTTCTTTTTGAGAGCAGTTTTGATTTTTTGGCTACTGGCAGCTAAATCTTGATATACACGATGGAACATATTATTAGCGTATTGTTGCTTTGCAAACCTGAAAATCTCAGCACCATCTGTACCCTTTGCCCCAGGCAATAATGTGATTGTCGCATTACCTTCTTCATCAATCGTTGTATCTTTATACAAACCTTTTATGGCATCTGAATATTTGAGATTTGAAGCCATAAGTTGCTTAATCATTGAAGCTGTTCTACAATAAAAATATTGAGCTATTACATAAGAAGGAAATAGAATTATATTTCCATCGATATCTTTATATTCCAAGAGGGTTTGTTCTTGACTTCGATCAAGGAGTTTATATGTTTTATTATTGGTGCTAATTGTATGTTGCTCTTGATAGTTAAAATAGATTTCACTGGTGTAAACACTTATACCTTGCTGTTTTATTCTCGTATATTCATTGTGTTCTGGAATATTAATGACTCTAGTATATTCCTCACCAATGACTTTACCTGTAAACCGTTTGTTTTCAATAATAGAGCCTAAAGGGATGGCCGGGATCTCTTTAATATTTCGATAAATAATTTCTAAATTTTTAGTGTCAAGGTTTCTTATTACGAAAGAAATAAAATAATCTTGAGATTGATTTTTATATCTGTTTATGTTGTTGTACCAAATTAGTTCGTAGTTCCCATTAGGGATACCATCAAGAGTAAGATTTGAGTAGAGCATTATAATCCGAAAATAATATTTTAATTATTTTATCATAATGTAAGAATTTAAGTTGCCTTGAATATTAATAATAGACTTATTGCGTTGATATTCCCATTCATCTACAGGGTCTTCTTTATTCCAGCTATTAAACTTTAATTGTTCTTGTTTGGAAAGCAGAATGTTATACCTATCCGACATATACAGATAAGCTCTAGCAATATTACCACGAATATCTTTTTTTACACGTGCTCGCTTTTCTTTGAATAACACCTCAAACTTGCATTCTCCATATTGTTTTGGTTGAGCAGGATAAAAATCATATCGATAATTACTTCTGTCACCATTTAGTTCACCTATGGCAGGTACTAAGTTGTGCATATCAGCTTGCATGATACGAAATTTCTCACTGACTTTTTCACAACATTTACGCCCTTTGAAAGGTTTGCCATTCTTCTTAATACATTTGGAATGACCTTTACGCCAGCATTGGAGTTGTCGTCCAAAGTTTTCTGCAGGCATGATGTGTTCCCACTCAATACGTTTAGCTCGTTGATTAGGTTTACCAGATTTATAGTATCGGTTCCTCGGGTTATAACCACAGGACTTTTTATCAATCACATTCTTGTTATTTTTGAAGTTGTATTTGCAAGCACAGTAAAAAGTCTTTTGATGACCTTGATAGATTTTTCGTAATTCTTTTTTTGATTTGTAAAAGGATTCATTAGCAGATAAGGTGATTAAAAATAATAATAAAATATTGAGAGTTTTCATGTGGGTTTCACTTTATATGTGTTTAGGATATATTGGGAGGATTTCTTTGTATTTATGTAGATTGTATTATACAGTAATGATGTATTAAAACTTTGAAAAGCTTAAAATTAATATGTAATTAATATCTCAGAGATATCATAGGTTAAATTATTTAATTGGGAAAGATATGAAAATTGAGTCGATTAAAATAAAAGGGTTTAGGAACTTTAAAGATGCAAAGTTTAACTTCAATACGCATACAGCTATCATGGGTTTTAATGATATAGGCAAAACAAACTTAATGTATGCTCTGAGACTCCTTTTAGATAAAAGTATTCCTGAATCAAGTTTAGAGTTAAATGAGTCTGATTTTTTTGCTTTTGAGGATACAAATGAAATTAAAATAACAATAAAGTTTAGTGAGGTTGTTGAGGACTTTGTTGTAGCCAAATTGAGAGAAAAAATTTCTGATGGAAACGAAGTTTTCTTAAGGTACCAAATTTCAAGAACTGATTTAGAATATAAGTTATTTATAGGTTCTTCAAAGTCAGCACTAGAAGAAATAGATAGTAGATATTATTTACGTGCATTTAACCTCAAGTATGTCACGAGTACAAGGAATTTAAACTCTTTTATAAATAAAGAAAAAAAGCACCTTTTAGAGAAAACTAAAGAGTCAAGGTCAGACGAAGAAAAAGAGTTGGATACAACGCGTATTGATGAATTAGAGACAACTTTAACAGGACTAAATGCTAGTGTGACGGATATCTCATATGTTAAGAATGCTACAAATAAAATTAATGATGAACTAGATAAATTATCTTATAAAAATACTGGACAAAAATTGACTTTCAATGTAGCTGGTGATGATGTGGACTCTTTACTTAACAAAATAGATTTATCAATGTCAACAGATGAAAAACTTTTAGCAATTGGAGGAGATGGAAAGTTAAATCAAATATTTTTAGCTCTATGGACAAATAAATATAATACTGTTAGTGATCTGAATGAAGTGTCATTTTATTGTATTGAGGAGCCTGAAGCACACCTACACCCACATCAACAAAGAAGATTATCTGAATATTTGGCTTCAACCTTGAGCAATCAAGTTATTATTACTACGCATTCTCCACATATAATTTCAGAGTTTAATCCCAATTCGATTATAAAACTTTACCAAGAAGGCAAGGCAAGTTATGGGGCAAATAAAGGATGTAGTGAGGACTTGGGAGATAACTTACTAAAGTTTGCCCACAGGCTAGATGTTATATCTACAGAGGCATTCTATTCAAGTTTAGTCTTTCTTGTTGAAGGACAATCTGAAATACTATTTTATAAAACATTGGCTAAAGCATTAAATATAGATTTAGATAGATTGAATATAAGCATTTTAATGGTTGATGGCGTGGGGTTTAAGTCTTATATCACAGTATTAGAACATTTAAAGATTCCATGGATTATGAGAACAGACAATGATATGTTTAAAATACCTAGAAGAGATGAATATAGATATGCAGGAATTCAAAGAGGTGTAGATATCTATAAAGAGTTCTTAAGTGGAACTTTCTCAGCTGAAAATGAAATAGATTATGAAAATATTAAAAATTTTGCATTACCACCAAATCCAGATGTATGGGAATCTGCAGAAAAATTAATACAAGTTTTAGATGAAAATAACATTTTTATTGCTCAAAAAGACTTGGAGTGGGATCTTGTTAATAGTGCTATCAAGGATAAGTTGGCAGAATATTATGAGACAGATGATGACGATGAGATTTTACGGCTTATGCAAAATAGAAAAGGGGAAAATATGTTCAAATTTCTATGTGAATATGCTGAAAGTTTAACAGTTCTAGATGGTGATAATATAAGTAGACCATTAAAGCAAGCTAAAGAAATAATTGAACATTTATGATACCTACACAAGAGCAAGAAAGGATCATCAATGCAAGTGGTGATATTGTAACTGTAGCCAGACCAGGGAGTGGTAAAACGTTTGTATTGGCTGAAAAAATAAAAAGAATATTGCCTGGTTTAAAAGACTATGAAGGAATTATAGCAATATCATTTACAAATAAAGCAAGTAATGAACTAAAAGACAGAAGTCTTTCTAGTGGGCTTGAGAAGAAAGAATCTTTTTTTGGCACCATTCATAAGTTTTATATAGCCGAAATAGCTTTATCATTTGGGAAACAGCTCTTTGGGTTGCCTGAAAATGAATTTGAAATTGTAAATATAGATCAGGCAGGTTTAGAGGAAGAAAGAAAAAGTTATTTATATGAACTGTCTAAGAGTTTTGATTACTCTAATCAAACTCATATAAACGATTTAGGTGAGATGTATAGAACGGGTAAAATATATTTAGACTTGATAGAAAAGTTTGCTACTTATATCTTTGATAATTCTTTAGCTTGTAGAAGGTATTTAAAAACAAAATACAAATATATTATTATTGACGAATTTCAAGACTGTGGTATCGAACAGTATACAATATTTATGAAGTTACAAGAATTGGGGTTAAATGCTATAGCTGTTGGCGATTTAGATCAATCAATATATGGCTTTACAGGAAAAAGTTCGACATATTTACAAGCATTGATGCAAGATGAAAGATTCACAACATATTCATTGACAAGAAATCATAGATGTCATCCATCGATTATCAATTATTCTTTGAGATTGATGAGTCCAAATTCAGAGTTATTGCCAACTGATGATATAAGGGTATATCATCGACATATTACAGGTGACGTAGCGAGGATAGTGAATTGGATTGATACACATGTTCAAGGAGTAATACAGAATTTCGAAGTTGCTTCATTATCTGAGATAGCTATTTTGGTTAAAAATCATAAAACAGCTAATATTGTTGATATGCATTTAGCTACGCCTCATAAAATAATTGAACAATCATTACTGGAGTTTGATAATAATGAAGTTTCGTTCTTGTTTGACAATATCTTGAAGTTTATATTTGATAATTTGCACACTATAACAGAAACTATCGAACTATTTGTCTCTCTAGAACGCTTAACATTAAAAGAACAGTCAGAGTTAGAGAAAAATTTTATTTTTTTATATGACTACTTTAATAGGGGGAATAAAGAGTTTAATGAGGTTAAAGATAATTTTGAACTTATTGCCATGATTTTAATGCCTTCAAAAGATATAGAAAAGGCAATGAATACTTTAGAAAACGTAATGTTAACTCAGTTGGAAATATATTCGTCAAGAAATGATAATAAAATACAAATTTTGACTTTACATAAATCAAAAGGTCTTGAGTTTGATATAGTTTTTCATTTAGATTTATTTGAGTGGATTTTACCTGCAAAAAAATATGCAAATGGATCTCAGGAATATTTGTCATATAGGCAAGATTTAAATTTACATTATGTTGGTATCACAAGGGCTAAAAAAGCTTGTATATTATGTACAAGTACTCAGAGAACAAATTATCAAGGAAGAATTATCAATGGGAAACCTTCTGAGTTTTTTAATGTAAATAATTTGGCTCGATTAAGATCTTAGAATCCATAGGCTATATATTTGTTATGTTGATTTAGATGATTTAGAGTTGCATAACAAATATTCAATCCTACACACCAATTAATCTGAAGCCTGCCTCACTTCCCCTATACTTTTACTTTGTTCACTTAGTCGCTATAATGATTTCTATATATAAATGCCCGATAAGGAATCCAATGTCAAAAAAAATAGGTAACGGAACACAGTTTGAAGATCTACCAAAAATATTAGGTTTTTCAGAAGAAGAACTTGAATGCAAAAGAGCACGTTTATTTCCTTTAGGAAAAACCATTGATGAGAATCCTACAACATCGATTTTTTTAGCATCATTATCTGCTGTTAAAGAATATAGAGAGCTTTTACTTAGTGAACTCGGTTTTGGTAAGATCAAAAATCAAAACATTTCCTTACATGTTTTTACAGAGATTTATAATAAAGAGCAGAGTGAACGTCCAGATGGACTGATTGTTGTAACGAGTGGAAAACGTAACCCGGTAATTGAATGGGCCTGTTTTATTGAGTCCAAGGTAGGCAATAACCCTATTGATCCTGAACAGATTGATAGATACATCGAATACGCAAAGAGTATTGGCATTAAAACAATCATCTCTATATCAAATGAGATCACGGCATCACCTGAGTTTATTCCATACACCACAAAAAAAGGTCGCAGTATGGATTTGTTCCATTGGTCTTGGACTTATCTAAAAGTCATGTCAACGCGTTTACTGCATACGGATAGTGTAGAGGATGAAGATCATGTATATATACTGACCGAGTTAAGACGTTACTTTGAAGATCACAAGAACGTTAATAACTTTACTAATATGGGAAGTGGTTGGAAGGATGCTGTACAGATCATTCACGAAGCAGCAGACAGTGCTAAATTAAACAAAGAAGCCATAGAGACTGTTGTAGGTTCATATGTACAAGAAGAAAAAGATATAAGCTTACAGCTTACGGATAATACTCCTTACTTTGTACATCTTTTGGCAAAAAATGGCGAGGATCGCAATGAGACATTAAAAGCGGACTTAATTGATAGACGAAAAATGCTCTCATCTTTTTATGTTGGAGATGATAAAAAAAATCGGTTTGATATTGAAGTAGGCCTTATTCGAAAAGATATTGTTTGTAGCTGTCAAGTTAAAATTGATAAGGGTAAGGCACAGGCACAGACTAGTGCCCTTTTAAAAATGTTGTCACCTGCAGGTAAAGCAGGTGATATAGTGATTACGGCTGTATACAAGCAAAATAAGTGTCTGGCGCCTCAATCATTAGCTTTTTTAACCCAAGAGAAAGAAGACCAAGAACCGTATTCAATTTTAAATAAAGATTTTGGAGATGAAGTTAAACACTATGAAATCAGTTTACGTAAGGAGCTTGGTCGAGATTTCACCGGCTCAAGTAATTTTATTAGTGTACTAGAAGATCTTAGTGAAACTTTTTTAAATCAAGTTGTTAGATATGTGATGCTGGGTGAAAAAGCTTAAGGACGATGAAATAAAAAATAAACGCAATTTTTTTTGATACAAATGTATTTGAAAGTGCAAAGTTTCAATATTTAAACAATAATCTTGAGAAGCTTTCTAAAGTATATGATGAGTATGATATACCTATTTATATTGATTATGTTGTAGAACACAAGTGATATTGTTTTAGAATACTTAAAACAAAACATATAATGGATCCAGTATATGGAGCCACTTTGAAAGCAACCCCATCAACACACTTCGTATAGCAATAATATTCAAAAAACTATCAGTTCACATCCGGTTTAGGTGTAGCTCCTGTAGAGTTTGGAAGTTGCGGATAAATAATTTTTGGCTTTTCACCTTCAAGTGCTTGAAAGAAAGTCTCTATTGAGGTAGCTTCTTTATTTGTAATCTCAAGACCCAACTGAATACGTCCCATTTCAACAATGGCTTCTTTAAGTGTTGTTACCGCACCATTATGAAAGTATGGAGCTGTTTCGTTGATGTTTCTTAAAGTAGGTACTTTAACCAGGCCGTTTTTATCACCTTTAAAATCACCAATATCTGCATACTTATATTGTCCAGTAATCCCAAAGGCTTGCATAGACCCACCAAGAGCTATTCCAGAGTGACACGTTGTACAGCCTTTATCAATAAAAGTCCTTAGACCCTCTTTTTGCTCTTTATTCATAGCATTCTCGTCTCCATTAAGATAGTTATCATAAGGAGCTGATGTTACAAGAGTACGTTCAAACAAACCGATCGTAGCCGTGATCGTTTCATAATCAATATTAACCCTATCTCCATATGCTTTTTTAAATGACTGGACATATTCAGGGATGGATGTTATTGTATTTACTACATGTTCTTTTGTAGCTGCCATTTCCGGTCCAGCCAAAATAGGCCCTTGCGCTTGCTTTTCTAAATCAGGATCACGACCATCCCAGAACTGAGCATCTGCAAATACTGCATTGTAGACAGTTGGAGAATTAAGATGGTGAGGATTAGCTGTCCATTTATGCCCGATAGCTGCTGGAACACCATCAATACCACCTGTAGCAAGGTTATGACAAGTATTACAACTTATAAGTCCACTTTTGGAAATACGAGGTTCAAAGAAGAGTTGTTTACCTAACTCTACTTTTGCATTTGTAATAGGATTTTTAGGATTATCAATGAGCTTTCGTAACTCATTTGTATTTTTTGGAATAGCGACAAGGCCTGCCTCTTTTGCTTGTTCAATTAATGAGCTTCCCATTACTAAACTCGCTAAGAACGTACTTATCATCGTTATTTTTAACATAATATATTTCCTTTTATCTATTTTTTAATTAACTGCTATGTAAACATACAGCAGATTTTTATTGCTTTTATCAAGCTACAATATCTTGCGATCAAAACTTATGATCTAACTCCAAGCTTTTCAAGTAGAAAAATAACACTGTAATATGCAAAAATCGTCAATAGAATTGACACAAGCATACTTGGATAAAACCCGAACCCTTTTTTTATTAAAATAGGGAAAGCAAAAAACAATGTCATAGACGGGGCAATTAACCAAATTATATTATTTGAAAATGCCACAGCACTGCTACTATCATTAGTATCGATATACATCCATGTCATTGCCAAGATCGACACCAATGGAATAGCTGCTAATATTGCTCCCGCCAGACTACTTCTTTTTCCTATTTCAGAGATTAATACAATCAACAGTGTTGTAATAATAAGTTTAGTGATATAAAAAGCCAACTATGATTCCTTTGTATATCTCAGTAGCCTGTATATACAGGCTGCTCTAATATTATTGGCCAGTATAATTTGCGCCTGTTACTTGTCCATATAAGCTAACAAATATATAAAGTACTTGTTTCGATTTATCTTTAATTTTTTCATTTTTAAAACTCACAACCCATTCGGTATTATGATGAAATTGTTTCTTTTCTATATTTAACGTAGGAATGTTGGACCAACTTGCATCTATTTGCTTTTTCTTTATCAATTTCATGCGATCTTGAATCGCCACTTTTTCAACATAACTCTTACTGACCTCTACTTGAGTATGACTATGTCCATGTTCACCATCATGACTGTGGCTGCCACCTGCGTATAGTGTTCCACAAGTAAGTGCTACTGCTACAATTGTTGTTTTAATTAATGTTTTCATTTTTTTCCTTTTTATAGACTATCGTGTTGATATTTTTTTTGTTCAGCTTTTTCCATATCTAAATGGATATGGTAATGCTCATCTCTGTTAAACCCAAATTCTTCTTCGTTTGTTGTATGTAAATAACCGTGTAGTTGCATCAATAGCAACATAAAACCAGCAAATATCAATGCGTGATTAGACACCCGGCTTAACCGTAAGAAAGATGGAAACTTTCTCCACTCAGTTAAGATTATTAGCATAAAGATAAGTGCAATAATCTGTCCGACTTCAACACCGATATTAAAGGAAATAATCTTCCAAAGCATATCCCAGTTTTGCTCACCAAGTGGCAACTGTTGTAATCTTGTTGAAAGCCCAAAACCATGTATAAGCCCAAAAATAAGAACCATCAGCAATAGGTTAGGAGACTTAACACCCAGATAGTTTTGAAACCCTTTGTTATTATCAAATGCCTTATAGATAACACTGATTGCAATAACTGCATCAATCAAATAATAGTTTGCTGTAATACCCATAAAGGTGGCAAATATTAAAGTGATACTGTGTCCCAATGTAAAAATTGAGACAAACTTTATTATGTCTTTCATCGTTGTTAGGAAAAACACTACCCCAAATAAGAAGAGCAAATGGTCATATCCTGTCAACATGTGTGTGGCACCAAGCCAAATATAACGAAGGTTTCCACCTTCAATCATCGCCTGCGTATCTTCTGCTGAAATACCGTGTGCAAATGCAGCTGTACTCAATAGAAGAAATGAGACGAGTAGAAAAATCATTTTCATTTCGTTCCTTGATTATAGTAATAGTATGAATTAATTTAAGGTAAGGAAGTTAGATTTTTGGGGGACGGAAGAGAGAATCCAATATTGGATTAGAAATCTGAGAAGTTACTTCTGAAAACTCTTCATTTGAGTCTACAAGAGTAACAAGGTTTGTATCGTGAGCAGGTATAAAGAAGTCTGAAAAACTTGTATGCACTGGTGCATGAGTGTGCTTGTGTGAATGTTTCAATCCATTATGAACATGATAGTGGACATGATCATGTTCTTGAATTACACATTCATGAATGTCGTGCTGTTCTGAAAAAAATTCTAATGCGACTAAATTGACATTAATTAAGTGTAAAGCAACAATAGCGATCATAATATATTGTTTCATAAATGCTTTCATACCTATCCAATTTAAATTTACACTAACGAATTATACAAAAACTCAGTATACCACTTCAAACTTCAATCATATTTTTAATAGTAATTTTGTATATGTCCTAATTTCCAACACCACAAATTCATGTACTTTCAAGCACCGAATTTGTAATGTAATATCCATTTTTTCTCGAACTATATTTCTTTTTCCTTGGTATCAGACTGTTTAACAAACTTTAGATATAACAAAGGCAATACAATCAAGGTTAGTAGGGTTGAACTAATCAGACCGTTAATAACTACAATAGCCAATGGTTTTTGGATTTCAGACCCTGGACCAGTAGCAAAAAGTAGCGGTAATAATCCTAATGCAGCAATGGTTGCTGTCATCAGAACCGGACGAAATCGTTTAATGGTACCCTCACGAACAGCATCTATAATTTCATATCCATTCTCTACAAGATAGTTAAAGTAATTGACCAGAACCACTCCATTAAGTACGGCTATTCCCAAGAGTGCAATAAATCCAACAGAAGCAGGGACAGAAAGATACTCTCCACTAAAATAAAGTCCTGCAAAACCTCCAATAAGAGCTAAGGGTACATTGATTAATACCAATGCTGCTTGTGTCATAGAATTAAATGAGACAAAAAGGAGTATAAAAATCAGAAAGAGCGCAATCGGTACGATGATCATCAATCTATCGGCCGCACGCTGCTGATTTTCGAATTCCCCTCCATAGGTGACATAATAACCCGCAGGCATTTTTACCTTCTGCTCGATCTGCTCTTTTACATCTTCAACAAAGCCAACCAGATCACGCCCTTCAACATTACTTTGTACGACCGTTTTTCGATATCCATTTTCATGTTCAATTTGAACAGGCCCGGTCGTCTTATTGAAGGTAACAAAATTAGAAAGCGGCACGCTTGTACCATCGTCTAAAATATAGTAAAGTGTTTCAAGAGCTTGAAGCGAAGTATTAAATGTATTCCCACCCTTAATCATTAAGTTTATTCGGCGCATTCCTTCTTGGACAATACCAACTTGAACACCAGTGACCATCGTCTTCATAAAACGGGCAACTTCACGCTCATTTAATCCATAATAACCCAAGGCCTGCTGATTAAAGCTAAGTTCAAAGTATTGTATACCTTCATTGCTTTTTTTATAAACATCACTGCTTCCAGGGACTTGCTCAAGAATCACTTTTATTTCACCAGCAATTCTCTCGAGCTCATCATGGTCTCCACCAAAAATATCAATCGCAAGATCTCCCCGTACACCTGTAAGCATCTCTGATACTCTCATCTCTATAGGTTGAGTAAAAACATACTCTATCCCGACCAAACTATCAAGAGAATTCCTTATCTGTGTATTCACCCACTCTTTTGATTTTACACGCCATGTATCAATAGGCTTCAGAATAAAAAATGTATCCGTATCATTAAGGCTCATAGGATCAAGCCCAAGTTCATCGGTACCAGTTCGTGCGATGATAGCGCTTATTTCCGGGACATCTTTCATTAGCTTTGTTTGAATCTTTCTATTTAACTCTACACTTTCTTCAAGACTCAAAGAGGGTAAGGATTCAATCATAGCAATCAAAGTACCTTCATCCATCGTAGGCATAAAGGTTTTACCTGTTTTCGAGGCAAGGTACAGTGATCCACTGAAGAGTAATACAACTACTAAGAATACAGCTGTAGTATTTTTGATTGCATAATCAAGTACAGGTTTATAATACTTGATTAATACCCGAATTAACGCAGACTCTTTATCCGGACGAATTTTCAAGATAAATGAACTCAAGACAGGAATTAAAGTAAGCGCAAGAATCAAAGAACTAAATAATGCAAAAACAATACTCAGTGCTACAGGTTTAAAGAGCTTACCTTCAAGTCCTTCAAGTGTAAGCAAGGGCATAAAAACAATAATAATAATCAGCACACCCGTAACAATAGAAGGAGCCATATCAACAGCTGCCATGTAAATAATATGTATCTTACTCTCACTTTTATGCTTTGGGTTACCAAGTTCAGCCGTAATATGTTCAACCATAACTACAGCTGAATCAACCAATATACCTACGGCAATGGCCAAGCCACCTAAACTCATCAAGTTAGCACTCAATCCAAAGTAATCCATCGCTATAAAACTCATAAGTAATGCAAAAGGTAAGATCAGTGCGACACTAAAAGCCGAAGCAAAGTTTCCAAGCATTAACAGCAAGACAATAATGATCAAAACAATAGCTTCAAAAAGTGCATTTTTAACAGTATCAGTAGCCAGGTCAACCAAATCTGAACGATCATAAAAGATATTAATCTTCGCTCCATTTGGAAGCATTTTTTCAATTTGTGAAAGCTCTTCATTAACTTGTTCAAGTACTTTTTCCGTATTAGTACCTTTAAGTCCAAGTACCAGACCCTGGACTACTTCACCCTGCCCATTTTTTGTTGAGAAACCAGCACGTGTCAAATGACCGACATTAACATCGGCAACATCGCTCACACTGATAACTTTACCATTAATCGTAGCAACGCTTACCTGACGAATATCCATAGTGTCATTAATACGCCCTACACTACGAACAAGAATTCCTTCAACTCCTTGAGTGACACGACCTGCACCATCATTAAGGTTATTGTTCTGCAATGCAGACATAAGCTGATCAAGAGTAATTCCATAGGTGCGCATAGCTTCAATGTTTGGTGTAACTTGATGGGTCTTTACTTTTCCTCCAAGAGCATTCACTTCTGCCACACCACTAATAGAACGGATTTTCGGTGAAATCACCCAATCCAATAAAGAACGCTTTTCCGTTAGACTTAAGGTATCCGACTCTATAGTAAACATCAAAATCTCACTTAAAGGTGTACTTATTGGAGCAAGCCCACCTTCAAGGTTTGCTGGTAATTCATCCATGATACCACTTAAACGTTCACTAACTTGTTGGCGTGCCCAGTAAATATCAGTTCCCTCTTCAAAATCAATCGCAATATCACAAATACCATATTTAGCAGTTGATCTCATAATCGTTTGATGAGGGATGCCAAGCATGCCCATTTCTACAGGAATAACAATTCGTGACTCTACTTCATCCGGTGTCATACCGCTGGACTTCATTATGATTTTCACTTGAGTCGGTGAAATATCAGGAAAAGCATCGACAGGAAGAGCATTATATGATTTAATCCCAAAACCTAAAAGTACAAGGGAAAACAAAGAAATAAAAAGTCGCTGCGAAAGCGTAAATGCAATTAACTTATTCATCATTCACCTTTTTGCAGCATATTCTGGAATATACTGGTTGTACTAATCACTATTGGTTCATTCAGTGCTGAATCGTAATCAAGATAAATCGTATCTTGATACTCTGAAAGAACTTTTACTCGCTTTGCTTGATAGTTTTGTCCTTTTTTAATAAATACAATTGTATGCTCACCATCTTGCACTACTGCTTTTTTGTCAATTACCAAAGCTTTTTTCTTAATACTGAGTTGTGCCGTTGTTCTTAAACCAGCCAAAAGCTTTTCCTCTTTCGGCAAAGAAAAACGAACACGCCTTGTCTGATTATGAGGATTTAGTACAGGTGAAATACTTAATAGTTTAGATTGTATCTTCTTATTGTTAATCTTAAAAACTACTTCTTGCCCTGGCTCTAATGTATCTGCAACTACCTGAGGCAGATCACTTTGTAGCCAGTCATGTCCATCAATTTTAATAACAAAAAGTGCACTTGAAGATGAAACACTTTTACCTGGTTGTATATTTACCTGAACCAGAGTTCCCTTGACTGGAGATATCAGTTCCATATTCGCGAAGATGGTCAAGTCAGTATAAAGTGTTTTAATCATTGCGTCACTTGCTCCATAAGCTTTGAGTAGCGTTTTAGAGGCAGAGAGCTTTATCTTGTCTGTTTTCAATTCAGCTTCTGCTTCTTGACACTCTTTTTGAGCAATAATCTCTTCTTGACACAACTTATATTTACGTTCTGCCAAATGCTCATGATGCATTAGCTCAACCTTGTCGGCGATCGCTTTTTTTTGGGACTCAATCCATTCCGTCGCTGTCAAAAGGGCTAATGGCTCTCCTTTTTCAACCTTGTCATAATTAACCTTGTTAAGTTTCACTATCTGGGCTTCATAAGGTACAGAGAGTGTATGCAAAAGATTTGGTGGGGTTACTACACTAACTATGTGCTCGTTTAAGGGTACATACTTAACCTCTTTGCCTATAACAGTTCGGATTTGCCAGTTTTTTTCCTCTTCTGCCGACAAGGTGATCTCTGCCATCAATGATAGAGAAAACAATAGTTGTAAAATCATATACTTCTTCATAATTACTCCTTAATTTCTAAAACGCTGTACAGACTGAACAGTGTTTGATAATAGTTTTTATAATGTGATAAAAGATCCTCTTTGAACCTCCACATCTCACGCTTACTTAGTAGGTACTCAATGGCTGAATCTTCACCTAAACGGTACCCTTTCTCAATGAGTGGCATCAACTCATTTTCATATTGATTTAACATAGATGTTAGTATCTCTATGTCTTGAAAGTGTTGAGCCAACTGTTTTTTAAGACGTGCCATTTCTGATGTTCTTTCCAGCTCAAGTCCCTCTTTTTCATACTCTAAGGCACTTCTCTTATGCAGAGCTGCTGCACGACTCTTTTCATTAATAGCATTCGTAAAGTTCAAAGGAACGGAAAGACCGACAATAAACCTATTTGTATCAAGTTCTTCTTCATAAGAAGCAGAAACTGTAAATGAGTCAAACATCGTATCAAATCGCTTAAAATCACTCTGAGTACTTTGAATCTTTTTATTTAAAGATTGTTCTTTCAGAGATTCTTCTGGAATCGCAAAGCTCAAGCTCTCTCTAATCGGATAAGTATCTTCACAAGAAAGAGTTTTATCTGCATACAAGGGCAAGAGTATTTTTGACTGCAGATTATTACGTGATATCTTTTCCTCACCTTCATAGTGTTTATATTCATTCTTAAGACGTTTTAATTCGATACCCAGTTGGAGTAACTCTTTTTTTGAAATCTCTCCATACTGGTATGCCTTCTCTTTTTTCTCATATAAAGTCTCGAAAGCTTCATATGATGTTCTATACTGCTTAATCGCTTTTTGATCAAGACAACTTATGTGATATAAAAGACGCACACTATTTTCAAGGAGCATAAACTTATGTTTTTGTTCCAAAATCTGCGCATCACTTAGGTAACGAGCAGACCTAAACTTGTTCTCTTGAACACCTGAATTCATAAGTGTTTGTTGAAGGCCTACTCCATACTCATATCCTGAGTCCTCTGTATCAGGTTCTGCATAAGCACCCTGAGCTGAAAACCGCAATGCACTTCTTGATGATTTAGCCCTATTTTGTTCACTATACGCATCTTCATAAGCTTGATTTGACTTTGCCAGGGGATGTTCAGATTTCATTTCTTGCAAGATTTCATCCAAGCTGATTGTTGATGCATATAAATATACAGTGCCTAAAAATAAAAAAAATAAGATTCTCATTACTTATCCTCTCTTGATTCTTGTTTTATAACCGTGCCATCCAAAGCATTAATAACAAGATAATGACTCTTTGTAGTTACTTTATATATTAAATACTTGCCTTTATGTGTTAACTTCAGAGATGTACTTGGCTCTCCAGTTGACTTTTTTACTATATGTTCGGCTTGTTCTTCTTTCACTTTACGCAACCGATACACTTGCATTTTTTTCTTCATTTTTATTGATGGACGATGATTCGATCCATGTAGGGATAAATGATCAAGCGGGCGCATTGCCTCACCTGATGCAAAAACAATAAACGGAATTACCAAAAAGATGAAACTTTTCATAGTAGCCTTCTTTACATAGCCCGTATGACAATAATGATATATATACGCAAAGCTATGCTTATTGTGTTTTGTAAATTAATTTGTAATGATTATTTGTAAAAAAGAGGGGTTATGCGATTGGGGGTTTTAAAAAGTTAAAGGAATTCCGAGAGTATATTATTTCATTATGTGGAAAAACCGTTTCTTCTTTTTCTATGTCTGAAAAAGAAACTAATTTTGATTGGCAGATGTACGACATATGGTATTCAAAATGAGTGTCATGTAGATCATTATCTACACTATCAGTAACCGGTATTTCAAGTTGACTTACATACTCTTCTACAGAGTGATGATCATCGTGAAATAAAAAAGCATAATCATGCACCATTGAATAACTCATGGCAACTAACAATAGTATCGATAATACTTTTTTTGGATTCATGAGCCTATTGTACTATAAAAAGGCTAAGAAAATAGATTGCTATATGGTTTTGGTGTTAATACGGTGCCATATATTACTGCTTAACATCACTTTTTTTGAAAAGTGTAAAACGGAAAACTTCGTATTATTGGTATTTAGTTTCTAACTCAATGAAATCAAGAGTTTGAAGCCACTTTGAATGAAGTTGTATTGAGGAGAAAGGTAAATCACTTGATATAGAATACACTGGTGGGTGTATTGAAGTTATATTTGATCTATACGATAGTGTTATGATAATTGATGAAGAAAGTTTTGAAGATATAGAATAGACTCTCTATATCATTTTATTATCTATATTAACCTTCAAAATATTTAACAAGACCATAGGCAGCAGCCCCAATTACTACAATGGGAGTCGCTGTAGCTATTACAGCACCTGCAGCCATACCACCACCTACAAAAGAACCAATCGTTGCCATGCCTGATGATATCGCAGCTGCACCTACTGTTCCTGAAGCTCCAGCAAGAGCAGCAGTTGAAGCTCCAATTGTGCCAGATGTTGCTGACATAATCGTTGCTGCTGAACCGCCAACAACTGCTGTTGCAGTACTAACCGTTGTTCCCACAGTTACAGCAGCCGCTGTACCTCCAACTATTGAAGAAGTTTTAACTTTTTTTGACATGTGATTACTTTATTATAATTTTTTTATAGTATAACTAAATTATTTAGGGTTGCATGTATTAGTGTAAAGTAGCATTAATTATAATAAATTACAGCCTCCACCAAAGATACTTGCAGGAGTTGAGGTATGGTGAGGGTGCCTAAAAGGACGAAGGGGTAAAAACTCTGGCTCTAAGCCCTCTAATGCATCAAGTTTAGCATGTTCTAAGATCTCGCGCATGTGTAAGGGGGGCAAAATATACAAAAGCCGTTTCGCAATCATACTTTTTCCGCATCCAGGAGAGCCTTCTAAGAGCATATTGTGCATACCAGCAGCGCAGATTAAAGCAGCACGTTTGGCGTGTTCTTGACCCTTTATCTCTTTAAAATCAAGAGGATAATGATCTTGATAAAAGAATTTCTCCTTAGCATGCTGGATATATGGATAGCTAAACTCTTTACATAGAGCAGGTTTTTGTGCGTCTGAAAGCATAAAAAAATCAATACACTCTTGAAGACTACTTACCCCATAAAACTCGGTTGTAGGAATACAAGAGAGCTTCTGTAAGGCCGAACGAGGGACAATGGCTTTTTTCATCTCACCTGATTGAGAAAGTGAGAGGATTAGTGCAAATAATGAAGCCGTCTCTTTCACTTCACCATCAAGTCCCAATTCACCAAAAATATAAAAGTCATCAAAATCCACCTTCTCTTTTTGCAAGGCAATAAGCAAGGCACCACAAAGGTCAAAATGGCTTCCCTCTTTCTTAAGGTCTGAGGGTGAGAGATTAATGATAACACGCATGGGTGGAAAGGTATAGTCATTGGCTGAGAGTGCAGATTTAATACGTTCCTTGGATTCTTGAATGGAGGCATTTCCCAATCCTACAATAGAAAAGGAGGGAAGACCCTTAGAAAAGCTGGTCTCAACATTAATGGTTTTGGCATGTATGCCCTCAAAGGAGCCAGAATAGACTTTTTTCATCTAATAAGTGTAGGCTAACTATATAAAAATTATGACAAAGTATAAGAATTATTTATCTTGTTTAAGTTTAGAAGCAAAAAAGTACTATATTTTTAAGTTATATTTGTTTGAAGTGTCGTGATATAGGGTAGTATAACTATATTTTATTAATTAAGAACTAAAAATAACATTTTGTGTTAAACTAATCCTGTCTTTTATCCAAATAAATCTGGGGCTGCCGGTTTACTTGTGAGTGTTTTAAAAATGCACGAAATAATGACATTACTGAAATGTTAAACACAAGGAGTCAAGATGAGTGAAATGCATCTTATAATTGGTAGTGTGATTGCTTGTATCGTCTTAATTGCTTCGGCAGTAGACTTATATCAAGTAACACATTCAGAATAAAATGAGTCTTTAATCCCAATGGGGGATTAACCTCTCGTTCTTCAACACCTTAAACAATTGCCCACACAAAAAATTCCAAACTCTTTTCAAAAAGTCAGTATTTATAGGCAAATATAAAATTATAAGGAAGAATAACTTCAGCGACACTATATGTGTTCGCTGCTAGTTACTCAGAAGACTTCTTTTTTGACTTAAGCAATTTCTTATACTCTTTTTCAAATTTTTTTCTTCGTCCATAAGGAAGCTTTTCTATAAAGAGTTTACCATCAAGGTGATCGATTTCATGTTGAATAGCAACCGATAAAAGCCCTTCAGCTTCAAGGCGCATAGGTTTTCCATGACGGTCGTGGTAATCTAAGGTTAATTTTTCATACCGCTCGATATCTTCATAAAAACTGGGCACTGAGAGGCATCCCTCTTGATAGACAATGCTTCCTTCTTCATTACTCACCTTAGGATTAATAATCTCAAGTAAGTCATCTTTACTTTGTTCACCCTCTTCATCTGGTATGCATAAAAGTAAGATTCGCTCTGCCTTAGCTACTTGAATCGCAGCAAGACCAATACCATTACTTTCCATCATGGTGTCATACATATCATCTAAAAATGCGTGCAAGTCAGTATTAAAATCTTCCACAGGCTGTGAGACAAGTTTTAAACGTTTATCGGGGTATACTACAACGGGGAGTTTCATTTTTTATAGGGCTCTTTTTCTTTTTTAGTTTTCTGATGTTTCTTGATCTTTACTGCACACGGCATAATCTTCATCATCATTTCCATAAGCATATTCCATTGCATTTAGACCACACACAAGGGTCTCTTCAACAGAACGCTCATGGCTAATATTGGCAATACCAATAGATATCTTTAACTGTATCTCTTTTTCGGCTAAGAAAAAGTTACTCGTAGAGACAAGGTCACACAGACGCTCACTTGCGCGTTGGGCATTACTAATATCGGTATGCTTAAGTATCATGGCAAAAACACCATCACCATAATGCGCGACCACATCACTACGACGGGAGGTTTTCATTAAGAGTCGCGCGATGGTACGGGTCATGAGTAAAAGAGCTTTTTGATTAGTAATACTCTCTTCAATCTCTTTAGAGAGCTCAATAGTGATGAGCGAAGAGGTGTGTTTAAACTCTTCAATAAGATTTCTCTCTTGCTCAAGCTTATTCAGAAGATAGCGTTTATTATAGATACCAAATTGGTTGTCATAAATAGTCTCATTCTCAACATTTTTAACGATGGTCGCTGTATCTTGATACAGCTCTTTCATGTGATCAACTTGCTTTTTTAAGATATTGTTGAGTTTACCAACATCTTGATCAAGAGAGGTGATGGTCGATAGCACACCCGTGTTGTCAGAAGTCATTCCTAATTCAGCGCGACGTTTAACAAGGATTTTTTCCATTAAGGCAATATTTTTATAGACATTGGCCGTAACTTGCAGAACGGACTTAATAGAGGTAAAACCTGACTTCAAACTTTTTTCAAGCTCGATGGTCTTCTCATCATCACTGTTATCTTCAAATTCTAAGACGGAATTAATCTGTTTGCGTAGGGATTCAGACTTATCTTCTAAAAGTCTGTCAAAATAGAGACTAAAGTTATTAGGGGTAGGTGGAAGATTATCATGGATGAGTTGTGAAAGCACCTCTTTAGAATACATCTCTAAATCACTCGTAGGCTCACTTAGCCCTGTTGGAGCTTCAGTAGTAGCATCGAAGGAGGGAATTTCAGTATCTGATGCAACGGCAGTAATATCACGTCGTTTTCTAAGGTTGCCTGCCATAATGATTCCTTTTTAAATTACTTTAGTTCATGCAAAGTGAACTCTGCTCACCATGCATTTTTTGTCTTACTATTTTTTAGCGTTTTTAGAGATTACTTCATCTATCATACCGTATTTTTTGGCTTCAGGTGCAGACATGAAGTTGTCACGCTCTGTATCCGCAGCAACGGTCGCTACTTTTTGACCTGTGTTTTCAGCAAGAATAGCATTTAAGTCATCTTTCATGCGCTGAATCTCTTGGGCTTGAATCTGAATGTCAGTTGACTGCCCTTGTGCCCCACCTGAAGGTTGGTGAATCATAATACGTGAATTAGGAAGTGAATAACGCTTCCCTTTAGCGCCTGAGCTTAGTAAAAAAGCACCCATTGAAGCTGCTTGTCCTATACATATCGTCGAAACATCAGGTTTAATGTAATTCATGGTGTCATAAATCGACATACCTGCCGTAATAACCCCACCTGGAGAGTTAATATAAAAATAGATATCTTTTTCTGGGTCTTCAGCTTCCAAGAAAAGAAGTTGTGCCACGATAGTAGAAGCAGATTGGTCATTCACTTCGCCTGTAAGCATAATAATACGGTCTTTTAATAAACGTGAATAGATATCATACGATCTTTCACCACGGCCAGTTTTCTCGATAACATAAGGGATATAACTCAATTGTGTTCCTTGTAATGTAAAAAATATTTATTGGGAGTATTGTAGCTAATCATTTTTGAAAGTACAACACCCATAAGAGGTATGGGTGTTAAAAAAGGGGTAATCTTAAGAAATTTAACCTAGCTTATTTAAGCTTGGCATCAATTATCTTAGTAAGAACCTTATCTTCTACCATTGCCATTTGAATCGCTGGTAAGTAACCTGACTTTTTGTAATTTTCATACACGCCAGCCGGGTCTTGACCCATTTGCATAGCTTCAAAGTAAATTGTTTGCATTACTTCGTTCTCTTCAACAGCAATACCTTCTTCTTTAGCAAGTGCATCAATGATAAAAGTTGCTTTAACAGATTTAGCAGCATCTTCTCTAAATGTTTCACGTAACTCAGTCACCTTATCTTGGTTTTCTTTAAGTTCGTTAATCTCATCTTCGCTCATCTCTTGCGCTTTTTTGTTCAGTGCCATATCCATCTCTTGCTCAACAACAAAGGTAGGAAGGTCAAAATTGAACTCTTTTACAAAGGCTTCAAGTAAAGAAGGTTTTAACTCTTCATTATAAAGTTTTGCTAGTTCTTCTTTCTCGATCTGCTCTTTGACTTGCTCTTTAAGTTTATCCATAGAAGCTTCTTCATCACCAGGCATCATTTTTTTAGCCAGTGCTGCGTCCATACGAACCTTGCCTTTTTCTTGAATAGAGTTTACTTTTACTTTGAACTCAGCATCTTTACCAGCAAGTTTTTCACCACCGTAGTTCTCAGGGAAAGTCACCTTAATAACTTTTTCTTCGCCTTTTTTCATACCAATTACTTGGTCTTCAAAACCTGGGATGAATTGGTTAGAACCTAAAGTTAAAGCGAACTCTTCAGCCGCTCCACCTTCAAATAGCTCACCATCAATAGAACCTTCAAAGTTGATGTTAGCAGTATCGCCATCAACTAATGCTCTGTCTTCTTCAACATCAACAAAAGGAGCTTGTGCTTGTGCAAGTTCCTGGATACGGTCAGTCACTGCCTTAGCAGTTACCTTTGGCTTTTTCGTTTCAGGAGCAAGGTCAGCGTAGCCATCAAGCTTAATCTCTGGACGAAGTGCGATAGTCACGGCAACTTCGATTTTGTCATCAGTTTTATCAAACTTAGTCACTTGAGGCTCACCAATAAGTGCATCGTTTTCAACACCCATATCTTTAAGGCCAGCATCTAATACACCACGAAGTGCTTCAGACTCAGCATCTTGAACCAATTTTTCACCATACTGTTTTTTCACAGCAGCCACAGGAACCTTACCTTTACGAAAACCAGGTACATCTGTCGTTTTTGCTAATTGTTTAGCAATCTTTTCAACATTAGCATCAATATCAGCTTGTGCTAAAGTAGCAGTAATCTCAGCGTTAGCGCCATCAATTTTGTTAGTCTTGAATTCCATTGAATCCCTTTTCATATATCTTGCATAGTATTTGCAATTTACTAGGCAGAATTTAAATTTTTGAAAGTTTAGCAAAAGTTTTCTTTTTTTCTTATAATAGTGAATGTTTAACTCTCAACAAGCTAAGAAGTGTTATCCTTACATCAATATAAATAGAAGGTATAAACGTGGCTGATACAAATAATGAAGCTTTTGAAAATGCGGTAAAGATAATGATGGAGTCAGTAGGCGAAGACCCTAATCGTGAAGGACTTCTTAAAACACCACAACGTGTTAGAAAAGCTTATGATTTTATGTATGGGGGTTACAAAGAAGACCCTAATGAGATTTTAAACTCTGCGCTTTTTACCTCTTCTAATGATGAGATGGTACTGATTAAAGATATTGAACTCTATTCTACTTGTGAGCATCATCTTCTACCCATCATCGGACGTGCTCATGTCGCCTATATTCCTGATGGAAAGGTAGTAGGCCTTTCAAAGATACCGCGTGTAGTAGATGTTTTCTCTCGTCGTATGCAGATTCAAGAGCAGTTGACTGAACAGATTGCAGAGGCGATTATGCAGACGATTAAACCTAAGGGGGTTGCGGTAGTGATTCAAGCCCGTCATATGTGTATGGAGATGCGTGGGGTTGAGAAGATTAACTCGACGACAACTTCTTCAGCCCTTCGTGGACTGTTTAAAACGGATGAGAAGACTCGAGCGGAGTTTTTCTCTTTAATCAATGCTCCTGTGGGGAATAGATACTAATGTATCTATTGGGTAAATAGTAAATGCTAAATTGTAAATGGATTAAGATTTTTTCTTCTTGTACTTTCCAATCACCCTTCACTATTTCCCATTTACCAAAATTTCCTAAGGAAATTTTATGCCCTTAAACTCCATAAAAGACCGTATAAAAGGTAAAAATCTTTCACCTGCTTTTGGAACAATAACAGAAATTAATGCCACCATGGTGCTTGCCAAAGGACTGAAGGTTAGTATTGGTGATACAGTATGTATGATTTCTAAAGATACAGGTATGAATACGATGGGAATGGTTACCGAACTTAAAGAAGATGGTTTTGCAATCTCTCCTTTCTCTTTTATTGAGGGATATTGTGTTGGTGATGAAGTCTTTATGAAGCAAAATGGTATGAAGATTCAGGTGGGACCTGAGCTTTTAGGTCGGGTAGTGGACCCTTTTATGCAACCTATCGATGGAAAAGGACCGCTACGCTGCTCTAGTGATGTACCTATTATTCGTGCCCCTATTGCGGCTATGGCTAGAGGGATGATAGACGAGAAATTTTCTGTGGGTGTTAAGACAGTTGATACACTCTTGTCTTGCGGGAAAGGGCAAAAGCTTGGTATCTTTGCTGGTTCAGGTGTAGGAAAATCAACCTTAATGGGGATGATTGTTCGAGGTTCTGAAGCTCCCATCAAAGTAGTTGCTTTAATAGGCGAGCGTGGACGGGAGGTGCCTGAGTTTATCGAAAAGAACCTTGGTGGTGATCTGACCAATACTGTCATCATAGTTGCGACTTCAGATGACTCAGCCTTAATGAGAAAGTATGGTGCCTTCTCAGCCATGTCGGTGGCAGAGTTTTTTAAAGATCAAAATCAAGATGTGCTTTTTATGATGGATTCCGTCACGCGTTTTGCTATGGCGCAACGTGAGATTGGACTTGCCCTAGGTGAGCCTCCGACCTCAAAAGGTTATCCGCCATCATCTCTCTCTTTACTTCCACAATTGATGGAACGTGCAGGGAAGGAAGAGGGAAAAGGTTCCATTACGGCCTTTTTTACTATTTTAGTCGAGGGTGATGATATGAATGACCCTATTGCCGATCAGTCTCGTTCCATCTTAGATGGGCACATTGTCCTCTCGCGTGAACTGACCGATTTTGGTATTTATCCACCTATCCATATCCTCAACTCGGCTTCACGGGTGATGAATGATATCATCAGCCCTGAGCATTTTGAAGCGGCTCGAAAGTTTAGACGCTTGTATACTTTATTAAAAGAGAATGAGGTCTTGATACGTATAGGGGCATACACGGCAGGAAATGATAAAGAACTGGATGAGGCTATTGCTAAAAAAGAGAGTATGGAAAAATTTATCTCGCAGGGTTCTTCGTATATTTCTGATTATGAGCAGAGTGTACAAAACCTTATTGCCATGATGGAAAATTAACTAAAAGTTTTCTTAACTCATGCTTCGCACAAATTAATCTTAAGCATAAACTTAACAAATACCTATTATTATGTCGTTATCGAAAGAGGACAAAAAGTGTCCTAATTAAAATTTTGAGTATTATTATCGTTTTAGTGATGATGCTTAAGAGATAAAAGGAATTAAATGCAAGCATATTTAGATAACAACGCAACAACACAAATGGACCCAAAAGTGATTGAGGCGATGCTTCCTTATATGACAGAGATGTTTGGAAATCCAAACTCACTTCATAAGTTTGGAACGAAAACGCATCCAGGTCTTAGAAAAGCGATAGACCAAGTATACACAGGTATTGGTGCGAATGATAATGATGATATCGTTTTCACTTCATGTGCAACTGAGTCAAATAACTGGGTTTTAAAGTCAATCTGGTCTGACCTTATGCAACATGGTGATAAAAACCATATCGTAACTACAGAGGTTGAACACCCATCAATCTTATCTACCTGTAAGTACTTAGAAGAAAACTGTGGTGTAAAAGTAACTTACCTTCCAGTTAATGAACAAGGTATTGTAGAAGCGCACACAGTGAAATCGTTTATTACAGATAGAACAGCATTAGTTTCTATTATGTGGGCGAATAATGAAACAGGAATGATTTTCCCAATTAAAGAGATCTCTGATGTATGTAAAGAAAAAGGTGTTCTTTTACACAGTGACGCGGTTCAAGCTGTAGGTAAGATTCCTGTGAATGTATCTGAGATGGACATTGCATTTATGTCATTTTCAGCACACAAGTTTCATGGACCAAAGGGTGTAGGTGCACTTTACATCAAAAACTCCCGTAAGTTAACACCACTTTTACATGGTGGAGAGCAGATGGGTGGACGTCGTTCAGGAACATTAAACGTACCAGGTATTGTTGGTATGGGTATGGCACTTGAATTAGCAACAACGGATATGGAAGCAAAAATGGCTTCTATCGCTGAAAAACGTAACCGTATCGAAGATGCACTGCTTAAACTAGAAGATGTTTTTGTAGTAGGTGACAGAGAAAACCGTACACCAAACACTATCCTTATCTCAGTAAGAGGTGTTGAGGGTGAAGGTATGCTTTGGGACCTTAACAATGCAATGATTGGTGCTTCAACAGGTTCAGCCTGTGCTTCTGAAGACTTAGAAGGAAACACCGTTATGTTAGCCATTGGTGCAGACAATGAACTAGCTCACACAGGTATGCGTCTAAGCCTTAGCCGTTTCACTACGGATGAAGAGGCAGACTTTGTAATCAAAGCTTTTACAGATGGTGTAGAACGTCTTCGTGGTATCTCAAGCTCATACGCAAAAGTAGGACCAACTGAAGGCGGTGAAGTAAGAGAATGTGAGCTTCATCACCATTAAAATCTGAAGATTTTAATAGAGCCCGTTCATTTAATTGAACGCGATTTGAGCGAAAGCCCAAATCACTACGCTAGCCGCTGAGGCACTGAAGCTAGCTTCTGACGAAGCAGAATTTTTAGATAGCGATACATATGGTAAAGAGAAAGAGCGCCAAGGCGCGAGGGCATTACGCCGAGTAAAACTCAGCGTTAGCGTAGATATCGGGGCTTCTGCTCCGATGTCGTATAAAAATGGAGGAGGTTTCCTTCATTTTATGAAATAAAATTAAGGAGAACTATTATGGCAAAGAATGATATGTTAGGCGAGTCTCTATGGGACGCGTATTCAAATAAAGTAACAACACTAATGAATAACCCTCAACACCAGGGTGAGATTTTTCCAGAAGAGGCAGAAGCACATGGTAACAAACTAATTGTTGCAGATTTTGGTGCAGAGAGCTGTGGAGACGCAGTACGTTTATATTGGGAAGTTGATCCTAAAGATGACAAGATTGTAAACTCTAAGTTTAAATCGTTTGGTTGTGGTACAGCTATCGCATCTTCAGATGTAATGACAGAACTTTGTATTGGTAAAACGGTTCAAGAAGCGGTTAAGATCACCAACATTGATGTTGAATTAGCACTTCGTGACGATCCAGAAACACCAGCTGTTCCACCTCAAAAAATGCACTGTTCAGTAATGGCGTATGACGTTATTAAAAAAGCAGCAGGTATGTACCTTGGTGTTGATGAGGGAACATTTGAGACTGAGATCATTGTGTGTGAATGTGCGCGTGTTTCATTAACAACACTTCAAGAAGTAATCAAACTTAATGACCTAACAACGGTTGAGCAGGTTACAGACTATACTAAAGCGGGTGGTTTCTGTAAGTCATGTATCAAACCAGGTGGTCATGAAGATAGAGAATACTATCTAGTGGATATTTTAGCGGATACAAGAAAAGAGATGGAATCAGAAAAGCTAAAAGCAGCTGCTGATGCAGGTGCTAATGGTGATTTTGAGACAATGACATTGGTTCAAAAGATCAAAGCTATTGACGCTGTAGTTGATGAAAACATTCGTCAATTCTTAGTAATGGATGGTGGAGATATGGAAGTTATTGATGTTAAAACATCAGATGAAAATATCGACGTGTATATCCGTTACCTCGGTGCATGTAATGGCTGTGCTTCATCATCAACAGGCACCCTATACGCCATTGAATCAGCACTTAAAGAAAAACTTTCTCAAAAGATTCGTGTACTTCCAATCTAATCTTACTTTTTTAAAACTCCTTTTTTAAGGAGTTTTAAACTTTTTTAACAAATGCTGCTGTTACTTGCAGTGCTCCCACTCCAGCTATCTTACAATCAATGTTATGGTCAGGTTTGTTTAGCAGTTTAATCTTTTTAATCTTTGTGCCTACTTTGATGTCTGAAGAGGCTCCCTTCACCTTTAAGTCTTTGATAACCGTAACCGTATCACCATCTTTTAGTGGGGTCCCATTGGCATCTTTTATAATAAAGTCTTCTTCACTACTTGATGTTTGTGACCACTCATAAGCACATTCAGGACAGATATATAAGGCACCATCTTCGTATGTATAGCTTCCTCCACACTCAGGACAATTAGGTAGTTGTTCTATGCTGTCTCCTTTTAAAAATTCTTATCAAACCAGTTTGCAATCTCAGATCTGATGGTGTGTCTTAGTTGGACCCCTGCGATATAACTCTCAGTCTTTGCTTTTTGAAGTAGGGCTACAAGAGCATTTCTACGTTTGGATAAGAAAGGGTGGTCAATCTGGTTAGGATCACCCATCACCACAAGGCGGGTGTCATCTCCCATACGTGTTCCAATAAGCTTTAAGGTGGCGGCAGTGAGGTTTTGTGCTTCATCAATAATGACAAACTTTTTAGAGATAGTCGTTCCTCTTAGGTGGGCGATATCCATGACTTCTATGTTATGGTTGAGCATAAAAGACTCTGTAGCCGTCTCTTGTTTCATTGAGTTGATGTTACCGGTGTACTCGACTTGTGAATCAATGGAGCGTTTTTTCATATGCTCAATGGTATAGTTGATGGCGGAGTAGAGTGGGTACATAAAATAACCCAATTTTTGGCCTTCATCCCCTTTTCTAAAACCCAGTTCAGATTGTTGATCATTTGAAGTGACTGTATTTCTGGCATAAACGATGCCCTCTACAATCCCTTCATTAAACAGCTCTAAACCTGCTTGTAAGGCGATAAGGGTTTTACCTGAACCCGTTGACCCTGAGACTACGGTGATGTAGTTTTGAGGGTGCGTAAGCATGGTAAAGTAAAACTTCTGCTCTAAGTTAATAGGTCGCACAAGATTGTCGTCAAAGAACTCTCCAAAACGTTTGTCAAAGTCACACCACTCAAGGTTATGGTTATTTACAAGCGCATATTTTTGAATACCCGTTTCATAGATTTGAGAACCATCATCGCCCGCTTCTTGCACAAAGGTAATCTGTTCGAAGTTGAGATGTTCTTCTATGTCATTTAAGGCAGGCTCTTCCCCTTGGAAGGTATAGGTATGGGCAAATTCAATCTCATCAGGTCTTTCAACACGGGCATTACGTATGCTTTGTGTCTCGATACCTTGAACTTCTGAAGCGATTTTAAAAGAGATATCATTGGTAAGTAGGGTGAGATTATAATCTTCAGCAATCTCACCAATCTTAGCATCATTGAGCCCATACTCTTGCTTATAGGACTTAGCTATCTCATACGATTTTCTATAGATAATATACAAAGGCACATCAGAGCCAACTTGATTGTCTTGTAAGTTAGCATGTGGGAAGTTGACAGAGAGGCGGTAATATTTATCGGTACACGCATCGCCTTTGGTTTTAGCGCATTTTTGAATGCAGTCAGGCAACTCTGAAAACTCTATAGTACGGCCCTGCTCATTGTCAGCAAAGCGAAAAAATTCTCTGGCTCTAAAACCAGCATCCCCACGGATATCATCTTTTTTATTGTTGAGTTCGGCTAGAACAATGTCAGTGATTAAAACAGCATTTTCATCATTGTCATAAAGGCGAAGGATATGAAGAGGATCATCTAGGATAACGGAGGTGTCTAAAAGGTAACAACTTTTTTTAGGCGTTTGCGCCATTTAAAATCCTTTGTGTATCGTATAGGATAGTTATATTAAACCATACAAAACAGAAAAGAATTCTTAAGTGGTAGAAAAAGTTGTAGATAAGCGGTATTTGTAAAAGAAGGGATTAAAATACACCCACTTGCATTAAAGCCTCATCATCCATCTCCCCCTGTGACATATGTGCCTTGTTTTGATAGATGTAAGCGACGGGGAGGACATCCCAAAATTTATCGCTTGGATGGGAGACACCAGCAAAGGACAAGAGGCGTTCTTGGGTCTCATCTGAGAGCTCATCAAACATGATGCTATCGTCACTAACACTATCGCCAATCTTAGGATTGCTGAACATTCTAAGGGGAGTCCTCTTCTTTTTTATAAGATTATATAGTAAAGAAAATAGAATTTATGTTAATTTTGCAAAACATCATAAAATAGAGTGCGCATAAAAAATTTAATTAATTAGGCAGGTCTACTTTTTTTAACCTGCTTCAAAGATTCATCTGCACGTTGTGTAAGGTTACGCAAAAGGATATCACTCTCTTGCAGACTCGCACTTCCCATACTGATACTGAAATATGCATCTGCCTTATTTTTAAACTCAGCCGTGTTAAAAGTAGATTCAATCTTATGAACAACATTTTGCAAATTTGTTTCATCTGTTTGAGGGAGCAAGATTACAAAGATATCTTTAGCATACCTCGCAAAGATATCACTTTTACGGATATGCTCTTCTACTACTTCACTTAAGATAGAGAGTACCTTGTCACCTGATTCTTTGCCATACTTAGTGTTAAGAGAACCTAGATGGTCGATATCAAACATGATTAAAGAAAGAGGTTCTTTATTGCGTTTTGAAAGTTTAAAAATCTGTTCACCACATTCGACAAAATAGCGTCGGTTATGCACCCCTGTAAGTGAGTCGGTGAGAGAAAGACTCTCTAAGGTATTATTGTCTTCATCAAGTTCTTTATGAAGGGCATTAAGATGTTCACTGATAAGGGAAGTTTCATCATTAAAATAGTCAAAATCGGCGTGATGCTCTTGACCTTGCTTGTAGGCATTGACAAGGGTGGAAATCTCTAAGAGAGGGTATAAGAATTTTTTGGCCATAAGATACAGAAGCAGAAGTATAAAGCCAAAAATAACTACCCAACCAAGCAAAAGTTGAGATTTTTCATCAAAACTTAGACGCCTTGAAAGTTCAAAAAAACTGTAAGCAAACCATGAAGATAAAATAAATAACGAAACGAAGGCTGATGCACTTAAAAGAAAAAACGATTTTATATCTCTGTTCATCTTAAATCCTTTGTACTATTTTTAACATATATAACATTTAAAAAAACTAAAAAAAATATTTAGCTAAGGATTACTGCCTTTTAAACAAAACCTAAACGTACATTAGATACACTCACACTCTTCAAAAATGCCCGATTAACTCAGTGGTAGAGTATCACCTCGACAAGGTGGGAGTCACTGGTTCAAATCCAGTATCGGGCACCATGACAAAAACTTCCTCATTTTTAGACAATTCCATTAATATTTCCCACTTAGAGCAGGGCACATCGCTATTAAAGCAAACCTTTCAAAGCACCTAAAGCAAAATTTAGATAAAATCACGAAATTTTATAGAATAATTTTCTTACACCAAAGTAAGATATAGGATAGATATGGACGCGATTGCGATTAAACATAATGACGAAATTATAGATCTTCAAACTGCCAAAGAGCGTGGTCTTGAAGGGGATGAGATAGAGTTAGACAACTCACCTGAAGCCCTTGATGTTCTTCGTCACTCGACGGCACACCTGATGGCCCAAGCGATTAAATCACTCTACCCAGAGGCAAAATTTTATGTAGGGCCTGTGGTTAAAGAGGGCTTTTATTATGATTTTAAAGTGGATTCTGAGATCGGTCAAGGCGACCTTAAACGCATTGAAAAAGCGATGCTTGGTTTTGCTAAGAAAAAGTATGAGATTGAGAAGTATGAGATCTCTATGGATGAGGCGAAACAAAAATTTGCAGACGATCATCTAAAATTAGCTGTAATGGAAAGAATCCCTAGCGATACAGTTTCTATTTATAAACAAGGTGAGTTTGAAGATCTTTGTCGTGGGCCTCACCTTCCTTCAACGAAACATATCCGTTATTTTAAACTACTGAAACTGGCTGGGGCTTACCTCGGTGGTGATTCTAAAAATGAGATGCTGACACGTATCTATGGAATTGCTTTTGCAGATAAAGAGTCTTTAAAAAACCATATGACTATGCTTGCAGAAGCAGAGAAACGTGACCATAGAAAAATTGGTAATGAGATGAAACTCTTTACCTTTAGAGAAGAGGTTGGTGCAGGTTTTCCAATCTGGCTTCCAGCAGGTGGACGTCTTCGCGCTCGTTTAGAATCACTTCTATTTAAGGCACACCGTAAACGTGGATATGAACCGGTACGTGGGCCTGAGATGTTACGTTCTGATTTATGGAAGGTTTCAGGGCATTATCAAAACTATGGTGAAAACATGTATTTCACTAATATTGATGAGCATGAGTTTGGTGTTAAGCCGATGAACTGTGTGGGTCATATCAAGGTGTATGAAGATGAGTTACGTTCATACCGTGATCTTCCACTGAAGTACTTTGAATATGGTGTTGTTCACCGACATGAGATGACAGGGGCTCTTCATGGTCTCTTTAGAGTACGTGAGTTTACCCAAGATGATGCGCATATCTTCTGTACGGTTGATCAGATTGAAGAGCAGATTATTGAAGTGGTTGACTTTGTTGATAAGTTGATGAAGGTCTTTGACTTTGAGTACAAGATGATGATCTCAACCAAGCCTGAGAAAGCCGTGGGTGACGCTGAGGTATGGGAAAAATCAGAACAAGCTCTTAAAAACGCGATGGAAGCGAATAACCTTTCTTATGAGATTGATGAGGGTGGTGGTGCATTTTATGGCCCTAAAATAGATATCAAAATTACCGATGCTATTGGTCGTGAGTGGCAGTGTGGTACAATACAGTTAGACAACAACTTACCAGCACGTTTTGAGCTTGAATATAATGGTGGTGAAAATGAGAAAATTCAGCCTGTTATGATTCACCGAGCCATTTTAGGTTCGTTTGAGCGTTTTATTGGTATATTGACAGAACATTATGCGGGTGAATTCCCAATGTTTATCGCTCCAACGCAGGTTGCTATCGTTCCTATCGCAGAAACGCACAACGCTTATGCGAAAGAGATAGCGGATAAACTTATTGATCTGGGCGCAGATTCTGAGATTTTTGATAAAAATGAAAGTCTTAACAAACGTATCAGAACAGCAGAAAAAGGGCGTGTTCCGATGATTATTGTTTTAGGTGATGAAGAAGTTGAGTCTAAAACAGTAGCGATTCGTGACAGAAGAACAAGAGAGCAGTCTAATGCAAACTTAGATGATTTCTTATCTATGATTCAAACCAAAATTAACGAGGTAAATTTTTGAGTAAAAAACAACAAACCATAATGAACGACGATATTCGTGTTCCAGAAGTACGCTGTGTAGTAGATGGCGCAGAAGCGTTAGGCGTAGTGTCTACGGATGTAGCAAAGGCAAAAGCAGATGAATTAGGATTAGACATTGTTTTAATCTCCCCTGATGCAAAGCCACCTGTTGCAAAAATTATGGATTATGGTAAGTTTAAATACCAAGAAGAGAAAAAGAAAAAAGAACAACGCAAAAACCAGATAAAAATCGAAGTTAAAGAGATCAAACTATCGGTTAAAATTGCAGATAATGATATCTCTTACAAGGTTAAACATGCCCGTGAGTTCTTAGAAGCTGGTAAGCATGTAAAATTTCGTGTTTTCTTACGTGGACGTGAAATGGCGCATCCAGAAGCTGCTCGTGAAGTACTGCTTCGTGTTTGGCCAATGGTAGAAGACCTAGGTGTTATGGATAAGTCTCCACGCCTTGAAGGTCGTTACTACAACATGCTTGTTCTTCCAAACAAAAAAGACGATAAAAAGAAGTAGGCTAAGACCTACTTCTCTCTGCAGCTTTAAAAAACTTCCCCATTTTTTAGTTTTATTGATTACTTTTACAGCTTTTATGCTAAGCTTTTTTCCATATTGTAAATGGGAAAACATAGATGGAAACAAAATTTAGTGTAGAAGAGACCTTAGAAACTAAGCGTCTGAAGCGTGAAGAGATGCCAGAGTACTTGGACTCGGATGATCCAATCATCTTAAAGACTTCATGGAAACCTCTAAAAGGAGGTGGGCAGTCTTATAAGAGCCACAATCTTGTTAAAGTTAATGACAACCGCTTGGAATTTAAGATGGCACTTTCTGCCTTTATCTTTTATGCTTTTATCATTCTTGTAGGTCTGGCAATTATGATACTTCCTTTTGTGCCGGGTGTTGAGGTAGAAGGCAATGTTTTTATTGCTATTGGCGTTGGAGCATTTGTTGCAGGCGTGGGAAGTGTCCTGTATTATTTTGGTAATAAAAAGATTGTTCTTGATAAAAACCTTATGGCCATGTGGAGAGGTAAGGTGGATGCCGCCAAAATGATCAACCCTCAAGATGTGGAAGGCTATTTTTCCTTAAAAAAGGTGCATGCAGTTCAACTCATAAAAGAGTATATACGCGATATCGATCATAATGGTCATAGTTATTATTCACATGAGCTTAATCTTATTTTTGATGATGGAAAACGCGTAAATATTGTAGATCATGCAAAAAATCATGTTGTGACACAGCAAGCAGAGATTGTGAGTGAGTTTTTAAATATTCCTTTATGGGATGGACGTTTTGATGGCGTTGATAGTGCAACTGCAAAGGCACATAATATTTTATATAAACTCTTTCAATCATTTAAGTTTTTTAAATTTATAGTATTTTTAATCATAGCAATCAGTGTGCTTTATATGTTTTTTAGAGATGACCCTAATTCAAAAATAAACCTTAGTACCCTTAGTGGCCCTCAGCAAGAAAAAGTAGCCTTAGAATACACTCAAGAGATGTTTGAACTTGTGAAGTCAAACAAGGTAAATCTACCTTATCTTAATAAGCTACTTGATACGGGCATCTACATTGACGCAGTAGATGACTTGGGTCGAACAGCTTTGTTTTATGCAGTACAAACAAAAAACAGAGATAATATCAACCTCTTTTTAAGAAGAGGGGCTAATATACACATCAAGGATCATTCTGGTATTGGTTTAAAAGAGTTGCTTGATAGTAAAAAGGATAGAAATTTATACTACATGATCATCGATCATGAGTTAGAAGATGAGGCTAGCAAAGAGGGCAAGATCATTTACGGGATAAATCGTAGTTTTGACAAAGAGGGGAACTTAGTTAAAGAAGAGATTTTAAAGAGGTGACAATTAAGTAAAATTTCGGTATAATCCCAAACTCATTTTACACTTCGGTGTAGAGTACAGTTTTTTGTGGAGCTAACCCTGCAAAACTTTAAAGCACCTTCTGGTGCATGGGCTTCCTGCCGAAGGAAACTTAGTGTTAGCGTAGGACAAGGGATTACTCCCTTGTCCGTATAAATTAATGAAAGGGTCAAATCGATGCCAAAAATGAAATCTGTAAAAGGCGCTACTAAGCGTTTTAAGGTTAAGAAAAACGGTCAAATCAAGCGCGGAACTGCGTATAGAAGCCACATTCTTACTAAACAAGATGCGGGAACTCGTCGTGAGCAAAATACTCCAAAAGTAGTTGCTAAATCAGACGCAAAAAACATCAAAGAGATGATCAACTAGATTGATTCAATTCTCCGTACGAAATATTACGGGCAAGTCTGTGAAAATCAGCACCCCAATCATTTAAATGTATGTTCGGGTAAAGAAAAAGGAAAAAAATGCCAAGAGTAAAAACTGGTGTCGTAAGACGCAAAAGACACAAAAAAGTATTAAAACAAGCCAAAGGTTTCTTTAGTGGACGTAGAAAACACTTCCGTAAAGCAAAGGAACAAATCGAACACAGTATGGCATATGCATACCGTGATCGTAAGCAAAAGAAACGTGAATTCCGTAAATTATGGATTATCCGTATCAATGCAGCTTGTCGCTTAAATGATATGTCTTATTCTGTATTCATCAATGGATTGAAAAAAGCTGGTATCGAGCTTGACCGTAAAATCCTTGCTGATATGGCAATGAACGA